>Ga0182014_10000109_pt1 | contig 90056 bp, 84 predicted proteins | sample 612S2DmetaG_FD_120489 | JGI IMG/M metagenome (GOLD analysis project Ga0182014, IMG submission 120489) | Permafrost microbial communities from Stordalen Mire, Sweden - 612S2D metaG | ecosystem: Environmental > Terrestrial > Soil > Wetlands > Permafrost | place: Sweden: Stordalen | collected...
AGACGCTCGGGCTGACGGGAACCCACTACGCTGACGTCTCGGGGTTCGACGACAACTCGGTGTCGACCGCGCTCGATCAGGGCGTGCTCGCGGCGAAGCTGATGGCGTCCCCGCTCATTCGCGCCATCGTCGACCAGACGAGCGTCACACTTCCGGTGGCGGGCACCGTCAGCTCCTTCACGCCCTACGTGGGTGTCGATAACGTCATCGGTGTGAAGTCCGGCCGCACCGCTGCGGCGGGGGGCTGCGACGTGATGGCGGTGACGTTCCCGGTGGGCGGCGTGACGAGGATCGCGTACGCGGTGGTGCTCGGTCAACGCGGCGGGAACCTCCTCGGGCCGGCGGGAGACGCGGCGCTGGTGCTCGCCGATACCGCCATCAAGAGCGAGAGCGGGTTCTACCTCCAAAAGGGCCGCGTCTTCGGACACATCGGCTGGGGCGACGTCACCACGCCCTTCGGGCTGGCTGACAATCAGCAATTCTCATGGTGGCGGGCGGGTCCGGGTGTCGCCCTCAGCGTCAGCGCGCGGCGTTTCACGGTGACCATACGGCGCGGCGAGACGGTGGGCTGGGTGGTCGTGCACGCGACCAAAGAACACCGTTACCGCCTGGTCGCCGAAACGACGGTTTCCCCACCGTCGTTGTGGCAACGCCTACGCTAAAACAATGCTCGTACGCGTTCCCGCCAGTTCCGCGAACCTCGGTCCGGGCTTCGACGTGCTCGCGGTGGCGCTGAATCTCTACGTCGAGGTGAGCCTCGAGCTCTCGGATGCTTTTGCCATCACCAGCGAGGGTTTCGGGGCGGGAAGGTTCGATGACGAGCGCCACCTTGGCGCGGTGGTCGCGAGCAGCGTGCTCGGGCACCACAACTTCACCATGCACGTGAATTCCTCGATTCCACTATCGAGGGGACTCGGATCGTCGGCGTCGCTGGCGCTCGCCGCCGCCGCGGCGGCGGGAGCGAGCGACCCGCTCGCGATCGCCACCAAGGTGGACGGGCACGCGGAGAACGCGGCCGCGTCGTTGCTCGGCGGACTTGTGGTCGCGGGCATCAGCGAGGTCGACGGCATCGTCGCCCGTCCTCTCGGGCTCGATCCGCTGTGGCGTTTCGTCACGGTGATCCCCGACGAGGAGTTGGCTACTTCGGAGGCGCGCAGCGTGCTGCCGAGCGAGGTGCCCTTTGCCGACGCCGTTCGCACCCTGAGCTCGCTCGGCATGCTTATCGCGGGTCTCGCCGACCACCGAAGTTTCGTTTCGTCCGCGATGGACGACTTCCTCCACCAGCCCTATCGGATGTCGCTCTTGCCGTTCGCCCGGCCGCTGCTCGCAACGCTGCGCGAATCGGGCGCCGCGGCGTCGTGCTGGTCGGGAGCAGGCTCGACGATGCTCGGTCTCGCCACCGAGGAGAGCGCCGAGGGGGTCGCGCGCGCGGCGCGTGAATTCCTCGTCGCCCAGTCGGTCCCCGGCACGGTGCTCGTGCTCGAGGCCGACCGAACCGGCCTGGTCGTTCTTTGACGGCCATCGTCGAGGGCTCGGCCAGGAACGCCTTCCTCGGAACGGGCTTCGTGCTTATCGGCGCCACGTTGATGCCGTGGTCCGCCGCGATTGTCCAGCCCGTGTTCGCTGCAGTCGGACCGTCCGCGTCGAGCGCGGGACGGTTCCTGCTCGGTGCGCTGGTGCTTGTCTGTATCGCGCGTCCGCAACTGCGCGGTTGGACCCGTCATCAATGGACGGGCGCGATCATCTTCGGCGTCGCGACCGCCTTCATGAACCAGTGTTTCTACCAGGCGATCGCGCGCATCCCGCTCGGCAGCGCGGTCGCCATTGAGTTCCTCGGCCCGTTCCTCGTCGCCGCGCTCGGCAAGCGCTCGTGGCGTCACTTCGGTTTCGTGGTGCTCGCGGGATTCGGCGTCGTGGCGCTTTCGCGTCCGGGCGGGGGGCTGACCTTGGTCGGGGGCCTCTTCGCCGTGGGTGCCGGCATTGGCTGGGCGTCGTACCTGTTCGCCTCGCACCGGGTTGGCGGCTCGACGGTGGGTCTCGACGGACTCGCGGTCGCCATGGCGGTCGCTGCGCTCGTGACCCTGCCGATGTCGCTCGGATCGGCGCACGTCTTCGTGCACCATCCGCTGCTCCTGGGCCGTCTCCTGATCGTCGCCGTGATGTCGATCGTGCTCGGCTTCGGCGCCGAGCTCCAGGCGCTTCGACGGCTGAAGCCGGCGATCGTCGGAGTCCTCATGGCCTTCAATCCGGCGATCGCCTTCCTGATCGGCTGGCTGCTGCTGAGCGAGCACGTAACGGCCTGGGTGCTGGTCGGCCTCCTGTCCGTGGTGCTCGGCGGCGTCGGTGTGACCCTCGACCAGGCCCGAAGAGTCGAACTCGCGCCTCAGTAGGCTGGAGGGCGTGGCGACACCCAAAACTTTCGCGATTCGGACCTTTGGCTGCCAGATGAACGAGCACGACTCCGAGCGACTCGCCGGGATCATGGTCGCTGACGGGTTCGAGCGCGCGCAGAACGACGCGGACGCGGACGTGATCATCTTCAACACCTGTACGATCCGCCAGAACGCCGACCTCAAGCTCTACAGTGCCCTTGGTCATTTGAAGGCCGTGAAGGAGCATCGTCCCGGGATGCAGATCGCCGTCGGGGGCTGCATGGCCCAGAAGGACCGGGGCGAGATTCTCGCACGGGCCAGTTGGGTCGACGTGGTCTTTGGCACGCACAACCTCGCTTCAGCGCCGGCGCTGCTGCGAAAGGCGCTCAGCGACGGTCCCCAGGTGGAGATCCTCGACGCGCCTGACCCCGAGACGAACCGCGACATGGCCCCGGCGCTCTACGCCGTGCGCGAGCTGCCCTTCGCGGCGTGGATGACCATCCAGACGGGATGCGACAACACCTGCGCGTACTGCATCGTGCCTTCGGTGCGCGGCGAGGAGATCAGCCGGCCCTTCGACGACCTGCTCGGCGAGGCTCGCATGCTGGTCGACACCGGCGTCACCGAGATCACCGTGCTCGGGCAGAACGTCAATTCCTACGGCCGCGACATCACCAAGCGCGGCCCGCTGTTCGCCGACCTGCTGCGCGCGCTCGGCGAGATCGACGGCCTGGAGAGGATCCGCTTCACGAGCCCCCACCCGAAGGACCTGCGGCCCGAGACGATCGCCGCCATGGCCGAGACCGGAGCCGTCTGCCCGCAGCTGCACCTGCCGCTGCAGTCGGGCTCGAACCGCGTGCTGAGGGCCATGCGCCGCGGCTACAACGCCGAGCGGTACATGGAGAGGCTGAGCGCCGCGCGCGCCGGGATCGACGACCTCGCCGTGACGACCGATCTGATCGTCGGCTTTCCCGGCGAGACCGACGCCGAGTTCGACGAGTCGCTGGAGGTGGTCGCTGCGGCGCAATTCGACTCGGCCTACACGTTCATCTTCTCGCCGCGCTCGGGGACGCGGGCGGCGGACATGGTCGACGAGTTCGTGCCCGACGAGGTGGTGAAGGAGCGATTCGAACGGCTGAAGCAGGTGCTCGACCGTTCCGCGCTCGCCAAGCACGAGGCGAGGGTCGGACTGCGCGAGGAGGTCCTCGTCGAGGGACCGTCTCGACGAAACGACCGGATGCTCTCGGGACGCACCCGCCAGGGCAAGCTGATCCACTTCCCGGTGAGCGACGAACCGCTGCGCGCCGGATCGCTCGTGACGGTCGATGTCAACCACGGCGCGCCGTACCACCTGCTCGGCGAACTGTCGGCGGTCGTGCGCGCGCCAAGGCACAAGGTGCGCATCGCGCTGCTCAACTCGTGATGAATCACGGCGGCATGGCCGTCGCCCTGGTTGGTGCGACCGCATCGGGCAAGTCGGCGCTCGCGCACGAGCTCGCCCGCGCGAGCGCTGGGGACATGCAGATCCTCGCGGTCGACGCGATGACCGTCTACCGGGGCATGGACATCGGCACCGCCAAGCCCACAAAGGCCGAACGCGACGAGGTCGACTACCACCTACTCGACCTCATCGAGCCCCACGAGGAGTTCACACTTGCCCAGTACCAAGCAGCGGCGAGGGACGCCGCGGAGGAGGTCTGGCAACTCGGCGGGGCGGTGCTCTACGTCGGCGGGACCGGGCTCTACGGCCGGGCCGTGCTCGACAACTTCGAGATCCCCGGGCAGTTTCCCGAGGTGAAGGATGTCCTCGAGGAGGCGGCCCTCACCGAACTGACGGCGATGTACGAAGAGCTGGGCCGTCTCGATCCCCTGGCGGCGAGCCGGATGGAGCCAACGAACGAGCGGCGCATCGTGCGCGCGCTCGAGGTCACGATCGGCAGCGGCCGCCCGTTCTCGTCCTACGGGGCGGGACTTCGCACCTACGGACCCGTGCGGGTCGTGCAGGTGGGCCTTCGCGTCCAGCTCGAGACCCTCGACCAGCGCCTGACCGAGCGGTTCCACGAGTGGATGGACGAGGGCCTGCTCGACGAGGTGACGGCGCTCGCGCAGTCGCCGGGTGGACTGAGTCGAACCGCGCGCCAGGCGGTGGGCTATCGCGAGCTGCTTCGTCACGTGGAAGAGGGCGCGCCCCTCGAGGACTGCGTGCGTGACGCGCTGACCGCGAGCCGGCGACTCGCGCGACGCCAGCGTTCGTGGTTCCAGCGAGACCCGCGCATCGAGTGGTTCGACGACCCCGCAGCCGGCGCCGAGCGGCTCTCCGAGGTACTGAACAGCCCCGACGGGTTCGTGCGAGACTAGTTCCAGTGGCACTACGAACTCTCCAGAAATGGCACGGCGCGGGCAATGACTTCCTTGTCGAGGTGATCGAGCACGGCACGGCCCCTTGGTGGACGTCGGAGCGCGCCCAAGCGGTCTGCGCGCGCGCGACCGGCGTCGGCGCCGACGGCCTGCTGCTCGCGACCGTTGGGTCCGAGGTCGCCATGGTGCTCTACAACGCGGACGGCAGCATCGCCGAGATGTCCGGCAATGGCGTGCGCTGCCTCGCGGCGGCGGTGCGACGTGCCACGCACGCGAACTGGGATTCGCTCGTCGTGCACACCGGCGCGGGGATCCGCACGGTGACGTTGCACATGGACGGTGACGCCGGCTGCGGCAGCGTCGCCATGGGTGACGTCTCCTTCGGTTCAATCCTGGAGGGCACGCTCGGTGTCGCGTACGTCGGCAATCCCCACGTGGTGGTGCTCGATCAGATGGACTGGAGCACCGCACAGCGTGAGGAGTTCGCTACGGAGTGGGCTGGCCGGGTCGGGGGGGCGAACGTCGAATTCGTCACGATTCTCGATCGGGGCCACGTCAGCATCAAGGTGATCGAGCGCGGCGTCGGCTGGACGCTCGCGTGCGGCACCGGTTCGGTGGCGACCGCGGCGATCTGTCACCGCGTGGGCTTCACCGACGCCGCCGTGGTCGTGGAAAATCCGGGTGGCGCGCTCAAGGTGGAGCTCGATGGCGACCAGGCCTCGCTCGCCGGTCCGGTCCAGTTCGTCGCCAATGTGGAGTGGCTCGAAGCTTGACGTATATTCCGAACACCCTCATCAATCGCACGTTTCGCGAGAAGATCGTCCTCGTCGGGGGGTTGTTTCCAGGGGTCGCCCCCGAAGAGCTCGATCGCCAGCTCGACGAGTTGGCGCTGCTCGTCGACACCGCCGGAGCAGACGTCGTGGCCCGCGTGATCCAACGCCGCGATTCGCCCGACCCCGCCACCTTCCTGGGCTCGGGAAAGGTGCAGGAGTTGCGCGAGATCTGCCTCGCGGTCGACTCGGACACGGTTGTGTTCGAGCACAATCTCTCTCCCGCTCAGCAGAGGAACCTCGAGAAGATCCTCGGCCGCACCGCGATCGACCGCACCGCCGTCATTCTGGACATCTTCGCCCAGAACGCGCGAACCCCCGAGGGCAAGGCGCAGGTGGAGCTCGCGCTGCTCCAGTACCGTCTGCCGCGGCTGCGCCGCGCCGGCGGCTCGCTCTCGCAGCAGGCCGGTGGCATCGGCACGAGGGGGCCGGGCGAGACCCAGCTCGAGACCGACCGGCGACGTCTCGTGAACCGGATCCACCACATCAGAAAAGACCTCAAGCAGATCGACCGCACGCGCAGCGTCCAGCGTCAGGGCCGCGACCGGGGCCGTCATCGCGAGGTGACGCTCGTGGGCTACACCAACGCCGGCAAGTCCTCCCTGCTGAACGTGCTCACCGACGCGAACGTGGAGACGGAGAACCGGCTCTTCGTCACCCTCGACCCGCGCACCCGCCAGCGCCAGCTGCCTGGCGGCGAGACGATCCTGTTCACCGACACGGTGGGTTTCATCTCCAACCTGCCACACGACCTGATAGAGGCTTTCATGAGCACCCTCAAGTCGGTGCAACTGGCCGACTTGCTGGTGCACGTCGTTGACGGGGCGAGCGACGACGCCGAACTGCAGATCGCCGCGGTTCGCGACGTGCTCCGTGAAATCAATGCCGACGAAGTCCCTGAGCTCCTGGTGTTCAACAAGGCCGACGTGACGGGGTCGCGGGCTCGGGACCTGTCGAAGCTGTATCCGGGAAGCATCTGGGTGTCCGCATTGACGGGCGAGAACGTCGACGAGCTGCTCGCCACGATCGGCGAGCGCCTGCGCACGAACGACCGGGTCGTCACGCTGCACCTGCCCCTCGACCGTGGCGACCTGCTGGCGGCGGCGCACCGCGAGGGCGAGGTGACCGACACGTGGATCACCGACGAGTACGTGGCTCTTCGCGTCGTGCTCGATCCGGTGGGCGTCGCCAAGTTCAGCGAATGGAGGGTCTTCGCATGAGTTTCGTGCCGCCTCCGTACCCTTACGAGCGCCTCGACGGGCTGAAGAAGCTCGCGCAACGACTTGAGGGCGGTGCCATTGACTGCTCCATCGGCACACCAATCGACGCGCCGCCCGCGATGGTCATGGAGGAGTTGGCGCGCGGCGTCGGAGCCAGAGGCTATCCGTCGTCGATCGGTTCGCTCGACTACCGCACGGCCGCGGCGACGTGGGTCCAGCGACGCTTCGCTGTCACGTTGCCGGTCGATCAGGTGGCCGCGTGCGTAGGCACCAAGGAGTTCGTCGGGTCCCTCGCGCAGTACCTGCATCTTCGTTCGCCCGAGCGCGACACTGTGCTCTATCCCGCGGTGAGCTACCCGACCTACGCGATGGGCGCAACCCTCGCGGGGCTCCGCTCGGTGCCGGTACGCGTGGAGAACGGCCAACTGGACCTCGCGTCGATCAGTCCCTCTGACATCGAACGCGCGCTCGTGCTGTGGTCGAACTCGCCTTCGAATCCCACGGGAGCGCTCGATGACCTCGAGGAAGCGGCGTACTGGGGTCGGACGCACGGCGTGCTCGTCGCGAGCGACGAATGCTACGCCGAGTTCACCTGGGCCGGACGTCCGAGGTCCATACTCGAGCATGGCCTCGACGGCGTGCTCGCGGTGCACTCGATCTCCAAGCGCTCGAACCTCGCTGGAGTGCGTGCCGGGTTCTACGCGGGCGACCGCGAGGTCGTGGCGTTCCTACGTCTCGTGCGCCAGCACGCGGGGCTGATGGTGCCCGGCCCGGTCCAGGCGGCGGTCGCGCTCGCCTACGGCGACGACGAGCACGTCGAGCGCCAGCGCGCCATCTACCTTTCACGACTGCAACTGCTGAGCGACGCGCTCGGACCGTTCGGCGTCAACGCGCCGATGCCCGACGGTTCCTTCTACCTCTGGTGCTCGAAGGAGGGACTCGACGGCTGGGATCTCGCCGCTACGCTCGCCGAGATCTCGGGCCTGATCGTCAGTCCGGGTGAGCTGTACGGCGACGACGGCAGGGACTTCGTGCGCATCGCCGTCGTCCAGCCCGACGATCGTCTCCGCGTGGCTGCTTCGAGGCTCAGGGAATCCTTGTAACGACCCCAGTACGCTGTTCGCATGGCAGATCTAGAGACGCGAATCAATCACTGGTTCGAACACATTTCCGAAATGACTCCCGAGAACATCGAGGCACGGCGCGACGTGGAGCTCGTGATCACGAAGCTCGACGACGGACAGCTGCGCGTTGCCGAGATTGGCAAGAGCGGTGACGTCATCGTCTACGACTGGGTGAAGAAGGCGATTCTGCTCCTCTTTCGTCTGCGCGGCATGGAGAAGATCGAAGTCGGGCCCTTCGAGTACTACGACAAGTTGGAGCTGAAGACCGACTACGAACGCCGCGGGGTACGCGTGCTGCCGGGAGCGTCGGCGCGCCGGGGCAGTTACCTGAGTCCCGGCGTCATTTTGATGCCGAGCTACGTCAACATCGGGGCCTGGGTGGGACCCGGAAGCATGGTCGACACGTGGGCGACCGTCGGCAGTTGCGCCCAGATCGGTGCCAACGTGCACCTGGCGGGTGGAGTGGGCATCGGTGGAGTGCTCGAGCCCGCCAACGCCGTGCCGGTCGTGATCGAGGATGACGCGTTCATTGGCAGCAGGTGCATGATCGTCGACGGCGCGCGGGTGGGGAAGGGTTCGGTGCTCGGCGCCGGCACGATCCTCAACCCGACGATTCCGGTGATCGACGCCCAGACCGGTGAGGAGGTCTCGCGAGGCTACGTGCCCGATCATTGTGTCGCGGTGTCGGCGAGCCGACGTCGCGAGTACCCCGGGGGCGAGTTCTTCCTTCCGTGCGTCTTGATCATCAAGCGTCTCGAGGAGGACGAGCGCCACAACAAAGTCGCGCTCAACGATCTGCTGCGCGACCACGGAGTCTCGACGTGAGCCGACTGGACGACGTGCTCGCGCTGGTCGAGATCGATTCGGTGAGCGGCCGCGAAGCGCGCCTCGCGGGGGTGGTCGAGTCCGCCCTGCGTTCCAACCCGCTGCTCGAGGTGGAGCGCATTGGCGACAACGTCGTGGCGCGCACGACCGGGCACCATGCTGCGCGGCTCCTGGTCGCCGGGCACCTGGACACCGTGCCGGGTGATCCCTCGATCGCACGAATCGAAGGGGACCGCCTCGTCGGACTCGGCGCGTGCGACATGAAGGGATCGCTCGCGGTGATGCTCGAGTTGGCCGTCCAGCCGGGCCACCGGCCAGTCGAGGTCACGTGGGTCTTCTACGCGAGAGAAGAGGTTGCTCGCAACGAATCGGGTCTCTTGGAGATCGGCGAGCTTCGGCCCGATCTGCTGCAGGCCGACGCCGCGGTGCTCGCCGAGCCCACTGGCGGAGTGGTCGAAGCCGGCTGCCAAGGGACCTTGCGGGTGGTCATCGAGTTGAGCGGGCAGCGGGCCCACACGGCCAGACCCTTCACGGGAAGGAACGCCATCCATCGCCTGGGAGCCCTGCTCGCGAGAGTTGCGTCATACGAGCCGCGCACGGTCGAAATCGATGGCGTGGCCTATACCGAGCAGCTACAAGCGGTGAAGGTAGAAGGGGGGATCGCTCCCAATGTCGTGCCCGACCACGCCACGTGCACCCTCAACCACCGGGTCGCACCTGACCGCACGCGCGACCAAGCCACCGCCTCACTGGTCGCGTTCCTCGACGGAGTGATCGACAACGACGACACGGTGAGCGTGAGCGACTGGGCGCCGGCCGCGAAGCCGGAACTCACCAACAGCCATCTCGCCGAACTCGTGGAACTCACCGGAGCCCCACCGAGGGGAAAGGTCGGCTGGACCGACGTCGCCACTTTCAGCGAACTCGGCATCCCGGCGACCAACTTCGGCGCCGGCGATCCTTTGCTGGCTCACCGCAGCGACGAATTCGTGACGTCGCGCGAACTCGACGAGTTCGCGCGCACGCTGGGCGCCTGGCTCGGCTAGCAGGCGGTTGCGGCGATCGCCGCGCGTCCCATCCACGCGGCGGTGCGAAGCCAGTGCCAGCGCTCAAGCTGATTGATGTCGTGGCCGCCATGTCGTTGCTTCAGGCGTCGGTGGATCAGTACGGACGTCGAAGTTCGTTACCAGCGGCGAACAGGGCGAGCAGGCCATGCAGCAGCGAGTCCGTCCCGCTTCGCCTGCGCAGGAATCACCATCACGAGCGAATCCCCCTCGGGCGCAACCGTGGTCATGATCCGACGGGAGTAGGTGGCGTGAGAACAGCTCCACCGCGTGACGTGAACGAGATCGAAAGCGTGACAGACGATCTCTGCCACGACGGCGCCAAGGCCGACCAGGTAAGCGTCGCTCGCGAAAAGGAGAATCGACACGCGAAGACTCCAAAGGACGCGCCGCCTAGTAACTACGAAGTACCGAAATCACCCGCCCGTAGATAACGACGTCGTTCGCGTCGAATTCCATCGGTTCGAGTTGGCTGTTCTCCGGCTTCAGCACGATCCTGGAGCCTTGGGGGAAATAGCGCTTCACGGTGGCCTCATCGTCATTGATACCCGCGACGACTATCTCGCCGGTGTTCGCGGTGCTTTGGCGCTGGACGATGACGAAGTCACCTGGCAGTATTCCCGCCTCGATCATCGAGTCGCCTCGAACCCGTAGAACGAAACTGTCGCCTCGGCCCGCGAACTGCTCGGGGATGGACATCAGCTCGTGGCTGTTCTCCGCGGCGAGAACGCCGGTACCCGCGGCGACATCGCCCACGAAGGGGATATGGCGGATGTGCTGATCCGGCGCCGGGTTCTCGGCGTCGAGGCGCACGGTAAGGGTGCGCGGCTGCTGAGGGTTCTTCTCGATGAAGCCAGCGTTCTTCAAGACCTCAATGTGGTTGGCGACCGTCGCCGGCGACTTCAGCCCGACGTGGTCGCCGATCTCACGGATCGTGGGAGGAAAGTTCCGCTCGCGTTGACACGTGATGATGAATTCCAAGATTTGACGCCGCATCGGGGTTAAAACTTCTGCCATCAGGTCCTCCATAAACGAACAGTTGTTCGTAGCATAAGCCAACTCAGGGACGAAATCAAACACCTGTTCGTCTTCGTGCAAACGTAACCAGATTTTCAATAAGTCGAAATATTGCGACGGCTCTGCCGGAAGCGGTCCAGCAAATAGCGATCCCGATCGGTGGCGGGTGATTGAGGCCGTGGGACGACGGACTTTCGAAAAGTCGTATTCATCAGGGTTTCAGTAAGGGTTCTCTAAGTGGGCGCTCTGCAGCGCCCCGCGAGACGTCGTGGCTCTCTGGAACCAGCGCGAACTGACCTTCGTCGTCACTTGCAATCGGACTCATCGCAATGCGAGGGATCTGGAATCCTCGAGGGCGCATTCATCCGCATACGGACGTGGGGAAGAGTTGCGTGCTTTAAAGGGCCTCCATCAGGATTTTTCTGAGTCATCGTGAGGATGAAATTGCCGCATTCATTTGCCTCCTTATGTTATCTTTGTCTTCTTGTTGAGGTTCACGCGCCCGTCACGTAAATGACGAGCAAAGTGCTACTTTCACGAAGAGGCGAATGCCAGGAATTTCCGGAGAGGGGAATCGATGAAGTTAAGAATGAAATTAGGTATGAAGCGATTCGGTGTCGCCGCGGCAACCAGTGTCATGGTTGTGTCGGGCGTTGCCGTCGTTGCTTCAGGGAGTGCGTCAGCGGGCACCAAGAAGCTGCCTACCTACGAGATTGGTTTTGAAGGACCACTCTCGGGCGGCAATGCCGCGACGGGTCTGTACGAGAAGTACGGTGCCCAGTTGGCCGTCAACCAGTGGAATGCGAAGAAGGGCATCAAGTTCAAGGTCAAGCTCGTTCCAGGTGACGACCAGGGTGACCCCACCATCGCTCCTAGCGTTGCGACCGGTTTCGCTCTGAACCCATCCCTGTACGCGATCGTCGGACCGGCGTTCTCCGGCGCGACCATTGCAACCATCGGAACCTACGGCGCGAACAAGATCGCCGAGGTCAGCCCTTCGGCGACTCGTGTTTCGATCACCCTGAAGGACCCGACGCAGAGCCCGACCGGCCCGTACAACACGTACCACAACTTCTTCCGAGTTGTTGCGAATGACGGTGTCCAGGGTCCCGCTGACGGTGGCTACCTGCAGAAGAACTACGGCAGCAAGGGCAAGATCCTCGTGATCTCGGACACCAGCTCCTACGGTGCTGGTCTCGCAGGGGCTGTGGCTACGGCGATTACCTCGGCTGGCGGCTCGCTCGCGAACGGCGGACAGGTCTTGAACCTCCCGTACTCGAACGCATGCACCGCCGGTGGTACTGGTACGAGTGACGCCGTGACCGCAAGCCTGAGTGGGGTTTCGGCCGTCTTCTACGGTGGTTACTACTGTGACTTCGCCCAGGTCGTCGACAACCTCGTTGGTACCCAGAAGTTCGCGGGCGCCATCATGAGTGGTGACGGTTCGGACGAGCCTCAGTTCATCACTTCGTTGTCGAACCCTTCGGACGGTAACGGTGTGCTGTTGACCTGCGCTTGCTCGTCGGCATACCCATCTTCATGGGTTTCCGCGTACACCAAGATTGCCAAGGAAGCTCCCGGTCCGTACTCGGCTGAGTCATTCGACTCCGCGAACGTGATCATCACCGCCATGACCAAGGTCAAGGGAACGATGACGCGAGCCAAGTTGCTGACCCAGGTGGCCAAGACCAAGTACAAGGGCATCACCAAGACGATCACCTTCAACAAGGCTGGTGACGTCGCCGGAAGCGCGATCTTCGTGAACAAGGTTGAAAATGGAGTCATTGTTCAGTTGGGCCTCGAATAGCCCCAGTTGAATCAAGTTGTTTTGGAAGGCCGGCTGCTCAATGCAGCCGGCCTTCCAAAACCTGTACGTTTCTTCACATTTCTGTATGGTTTCATGTAAGTTTGTACTTCTGTGAAAGGCATCAATGGCTAGTTATTTCGCCTTAGGAATATTTACCGGCCTCATTTATTCGATGGTGGCGCTTGGCTACACCCTCGTCTACGGCGTCCTTCGTCTCATCAACTTCGCGCACAGCGAGGTGCTCATGAGTGGAGGCTTCGCCGGTTACTTCTTCCTTCACTACGTGATGAAGTCCACGGACTACTCGACGCCGATGCGTGCGCTCATCCTGGTGGGTGCCATCGCTGCCAGTGGTGTCGCCGGCGCAGTCGTGGCCATCGGCATCGAGCGATTTGCGTATCGCCCCCTTCGTCGTCGTAACGCCCCAAAGCTGACTTACCTGATCTCGGCGATTGGTGCTTCCTACTTCTTGCTCAACATCGCTGGCAAGGAGTTCGGTCGTAATCCTTCTGCGACACCACAACCCATCACCCAGAACTTTTCCCTGAAGATCTTCGGAGCACAGATATCTGCCTTCAATCTTGTCCTCCTCGCCGTCACGGCCGTACTCTTCTTGGTTGTTAACAATCTGGTCTCCTACACCAAGGTTGGTCGAAGCATCCGAGCCGTAGCGCAGGACGCGGAGACGGCGAGCCTGATGGGCGTGAACGTGAACACGACGATCGCCTCGACGTTCGCCATCGGTGGATTCATGGGCGGAGTGGCCGGCCTCTTCATCGCCATGAGCAGCAACGTCGACTACAACATGGGCTTCACCCCAGCGCTGCTTGCGTTCACGGCTGCTGTCCTCGGGGGCATCGGGAACATCCGCGGCGCCATGGCCGGAGGCGTCGTCCTTGGAATCTTCATGTACGTGCCGATCTACTGGATCCACCAGCCGTTCTACGAGCCGGTCATCGGCTTTGCGGTCCTTGTTCTCGTCCTGTTGATCAGGCCCACTGGTCTCTTTGGTGAGAGCCTGGGAAGATCGGCATGAACCTTTCCAAGTTCATTCAGAAACTTCGGCTCGACAATGACGATCTTCGACTCGCCGTCACGTGTCTCTTCGGTGGTCTCCTTCTCGCATTGATGACGGGACCCGAGGGGACACTGTCCGATCCTCTCTACTCAGCGCGTACTGCACTGTTCAGCAGTCACGTCTGGGGATTCTTGATCTTCGGAATACTGCTGGGTTTCGCGTCGATCTATCGTCGCAAGGTCCGCATGGGTGTGCTCACCTCGAACCGCGAAACGCCTCGCCGATCACTGCGCGAATGGATCACGGCAGTCATCGCTAGTCCCGAATTGCTGCCTCGCGCCGTCATCTCAGTGGTCGCCCTGGTGGCTGCACTCATCATCGCCGACTTCACCGGACCGTTCGTGCCGAACAAGATGTCGTTTCACGAGCTCTTCCACCAACTCGTCAATACCCGCACGTACGGCTACATCTTCATCATCTTCTGGCTCTTGAACACGGTTCGTCTGGCCGCGAAGCCCCGGACCGCTGCGCCAACGGGGCCACGCCTTCTGAAGTCGTCGTGGGCGAAGTTGGTCGGTGGCGCCGTGGGTGGCTTCGTGTTCGCCCTGGCGGTCGACCCCTGGCTTCCGCCGCGGTTCCGTTTCTCTTACTTCACGTTCGCGAGCTCCGGCGGCACGACTGACAATGCCTTTCTGGCCCACTGGACCACATATCTCTGGACCTTCGTCGGACTGCTCGTTGGATTCCGGGCGATCCAAGCAGAGCGCACGAAGTCAAAGCAGGATCTCGTCAGTCGGTGGAGGCGTCCCCACGTCAAAGTGAGCTCGGACACGAGGTTCGCTTTGTACGGCGGCGCGCTCTTCATCGCCATCGAAGCCCCGAAGTACATCTCGCCCTTCTGGCAGGCTTCGATGTTCACCCAGATCGGCATCTTCTGCCTCCTCGCAGTAGGACTCAACGTGGTCGTTGGTTTCGCAGGCCTGCTCGACCTCGGATACGTGGCCTTCTACGCGCTTGGCGCTTACACCAACGCCTACCTCACTGGTGCCCTGCCTATTCACCCGCCTTTCGTGCTCAACACGTTCTTCGTCATTCCGTTGGCAATCCTCGTGGCGATGATCGCAGGCGTGCTCTTGGGTCTTCCCACGTTGCGTTTGCGCGGCGACTACCTGGCGATCGTGACACTGGGCTTCGGAGAGATCATCTACGTGCTTGCGAGCAATCTCTTGTCGATCACCGACGGTGCTTCAGGCACGGGCCAGGTCGGCAGTTTCTCCATGAACATCCCGTGGCTCCACATCAACTTCGCGCTCAACGGTCAAGCAATCCCTGACGACCTCAACTTCTACTATCTGCTGGTCGCGGTAATGGTGCCGATCCTGTTCTTCTTCAACTCGCTGAACCATTCGAAGGTGGGACGCTCGTGGGCCGCGATTCGAGAAGACGAGGTGGCGGCGGCCTCCCTTGGCATCAACGGTCTGAAGTACAAGGTGATGGCGTTCGCCATCGGCGCCTCGACATCAGGCGTCGCCGGCGTGTTCGCCTCGGCGAAGTTCGGCACCCTGTTCCCGTCGGACTTCGCCCTACAGGTCTCGATTTACGTGCTGGTGCTCGTGATCTTCGGCGGCATGGGATCGATCACCGGCGTTCTCATCGGAGCGACGTTTGTCGGGTGGTTCACGCAGTTCCTCATCTTCCACTCGTTCATCGACTACAACGATGCGGACAAGTACATGTACTTGGGCGCGATCCTGGTGCTCACCATGATCTTCCGCCCCCAGGGGATGATCCCGTCGAAACGTCGGCTCCGTGAGTTCCAGGACTCGGAAGCAGGGTTGGGAACCGCCGACGGGGTGAGCTCCTCTGAGCGCACCCATGGCGAGGCTCAATTGCCACCATCGGGGCCGCTTCGCGAATTTGACGATCATGATACGGGTCTGGGCATCAACGACAGTCGAGGACCCGCGTCGGAAGGGTCGCCAGCATGAGTTCGGGCAACATCTTTGAAGTGAAGGACGTGACGCTGCGATTCGGTGGTGTCACGAGCATCAACAACGTGACACTCGAACAGCACCGCGGAGAGATCCTCGCGGTCATCGGGCCGAACGGCGCAGGCAAGACGTCGCTCTTCAACTGCTTGACCGGCGTCTACACGCCCCAGGAGGGCTCGATCGACTTCAATGCCTTGAACAAGGAGCCGGTCAATATCGTGGGCCGAGCACCTCACAAGGTGACCCAACTCGGTGTGGCTCGAACGTTCCAGACGAGCCGGATGTTCAACGCGCTGACCACGTTCGAGAACATCAAGATCGGTGTCGAGGCGAACCAGAAGACCGGGCCCATCGGGGCGATGCTGCACCTGCCGCGAACGCGGCGCGAGGAGCACGAATCCGATGAACGGTCCCTCGAGCTGCTCGACCTGGTCGGATTGACACACCGGTTAAACACGACCGCTGACTCGCTGCCTTACGGCGACCGCCGGCGGCTCGAGATCGCGCGCGCCCTCGGCACGAGTCCCGAAGTGCTTCTCCTGGACGAGCCGGCTGCCGGCACCAATCCGTCCGAGAAGCTGGAGCTCGCGAAGTTGATCAGGAAGATCAACGTCGAGCTCGGCATCTCGATCCTGCTGATCGAACACGACATGCGTCTCGTCATGTCGCTCGCCGAGCGCATCTACGTTCTCAACTTCGGTCAGTTGATCGCCACCGGCACTCCGGGCGAGATTCAACAGAACCCGGAGGTGGTCACCGCCTACCTCGGCACCTCAGAGTCCGAAGGAGCACCGCAATGACCGAGACACTCCTGAGCGTCGACCATGTCGAGGTCCGCTACGGCCCGGTGCCGGCGATCCGTGACCTCACGCTGAAGGTCGACAAGGGTGAGATCGTCACGTTGCTCGGCGCCAACGGCGCCGGCAAGACGACGACGCTGCGTATGATCTCGGGTCTGCACAAGCCCTTCTCGGGCAGTGTGCACCTCGATGGCGTCGACATCACGAACAGTCCCGCCCACCGACTGGTGGACCTTGGTCTCAGCCACGTCCCCGAGGGCCGGCGGATCTTCGCGACGATGACAGTGCTCGAAAACCTCGAGATGGGAGCTTTTCGACGCAAGGGAAACTACAGCGAGGAGTTCGAGCACATCTTCACGCTGTTCCCCGTGCTCGGAGAGCGCCGCAAGCAATTGGGCGGAACGCTCTCAGGCGGCGAGCAGCAGATGCTCGCCATTGGCCGAGCCATGATGGCCAAGCCACGACTCCTCCTGCTCGACGAGCCGTCACTCGGCCTCGCGCCGAAGATCATCGAGGCGATCTTCCAGATCATCGTCCAGATTCGCTCGGAGGGCGTCACCGTGCTGCTCGTGGAGCAGAACGCCAACCAGGCCCTGAAGATTGCCGACCGCGGTTACGTCCTCGAGAACGGGCACGTGCTCTACGAGGACGCCGCACCGTCCCTGTTGGGTGACGACCGGATTCGCCGCGCGTACCTGGGCAGCGAAGAGTAACTCCGCGGCGGCGTCCAATCGTCGCCCGCCGACTACCAACCATGAATTCCTTGTGCCGTCGAGGCTCTTGACGACCGTTGCGGCCCCTACGAGGAGGCGTTATGGAAATGAACGAGGCGGGCTTTGAGATCGGCGAGTGCTGGCGCGACTTGGCGGATGTGATGGACGCCGGCGTCTCCAAGGTGCTCCTCTACGGACCGCCGGGAACGGGCAAGACCTACGCCGCGCTGCGCTTCGGGGTCACCGACGCGATCGCGGAGCGACTCGTGTGCACCGAGGACCTCACGACGGGGGAGATCACGGGCACCTGGATGCCGGCGGGCGACGGTCGCTGGCGATGGCGCGAGGGGCCGGCAATTCGCGCCTGGCACGAGAACGAGGGTCAGGGAGGTCGGCTCGTCGTGGACGAGGTCGACCGCGCGTCGGGCGACGCGTTGAGCACGCTGCTCGCCATGACCGATTCGCCCGAGTCCGCGCGATGGAGGAACCCCGAGACCTCCGAGTGGGTGAGCCCGGGGCCTCGGTTCTCGGTGGTCATGACAACGAACCTCGAGGAGCTCGACGACATCCCGGTCGCCCTGCGCGACCGGTTCCCGGTGGCGATCCGCATCGACCGTCCACATCCGGCGTCGGTCCAGTCGCTCAGTTCGGATCTCCGCAAAGGCGCTCTCGCGGGGGCGTTCGCCGACTCTTCGCGGCGGGTATCGCTTCGCAGCTTTTACGCCTACGATCAGTTGCGCTCGGCCGTCGGTGAAGAGAGGGCGGCCCGCCTGGTCTTTGGCGGATCCAGGGCCCAAGGAGTGCTCGACGCGCTGTCCATTGGCGCACTGCGTTGAGCGCCCAGGTCTTTCCCGAACTGGTGACCGGCCGCCGGGACGGCTTCGTGCAAGGTCCGTGGGAGATTCGACACGGAACCTCGAGCCGTGGCGGCGCCAGCTGCAACTTGAGCGAGCGCGTGCTCGAGGTTCCCCTCGGCGACGATCCGGCGTCACGGGTCGTTCGAGCCCACGAACTCATGCACGTGCGCGTGAGTCCCTTCGCCGGACCGTGGTCGCTCGCCCTTCGAGACGTGACACCTCGTGCGCTCGAGTGCGCCGAGGAGTTGCGGGTCAACACGCTGCTCGAGCGTGCCGGTTTCGCGACCGCCCTGCTGAGGGACGGGACGGAGAAGGCCGCGGGGAAGAGGGTCGCTGCTGCGGGCGACTGGCACGAGGCGTTGCGCTTCATGCTGGCCGTCATCGGCACCGGTGGCGAACGCGACTACATGGCCGGTGTTCGAACCTCCCAGCCGACGTGGATGGCGGGGTTGCGAGCGGTTCGCAAGAGGGTGCTACAGATCTTGTCGGAGATGACCACGGAGGGCCTTAGTGACACGACGGTCAACGCTGAAGGGCTCTCGGTTGGCTACGTGAACGCGACGGTCAGCGTGGCGCGCATCGTGGAGCTTGCGACCCACGCGAAGGCGCCCGTTGGAGCTGACGAGCTCCGACGGTTTCGAAGGTCGCTCGAGCCCGGCGGTCGACGAGCCGCCTCTGGTCGGTTTGCGGTGCTGCGCTTCGACGACTCGATTGAACGAGAGCACCGTTCGCGATCGCAGACCGTGCGGCGTCTGCGCCCAGCGGTGAGCGGGACCGTGATGCGCTATCCGGGCCGGCTCCTCACCGACGACCTTCAACGCGCGTTTGCGTCCAAGACGTCGGCGCACGGGGGAGTCGTGGTCATCGATCAGTCAGGCTCGATGGATATCTCCTCGACCGAGTTGGAGAGATTGCTGCTCAGGGCTCCGAACGCGGTCGTCGTTGGCTACAGCCACCGCCCCGGCGACAGCGGCGAGACGGCAAACGCTTGGGTGCTCGCCGAGCTCGGAGGGGTGTCGACGTCGGCTCCGGCGGGAAATGTGGGCAACGGCGTTGACGGCCCCATCCTGCGCTGGGCGGTTCATCGCGGGCGCGGGGCGGGACCGATCGTCTGGGTTACCGACGGACAAGTGACCGACTCCAATGACCACCCGAGCGATGAACTGACCGAGGAATGCGCCCTTTTGGTCAGGAAACACAGAATCTCGATGGTTCGAGAGCTTCGGGATGCGGGGCGCGCCCTGGCGTGTTACAGGCCTTTCGTACCATCTGAGTTTGGCAGAGTGGGACGCAAGTTATTGGAAATACGGGCTTTCAGGGGAACTTAGGCCGGTAGAAATAACTTGCAACGAACACCTGTTCGCTTTACACTATACGAACAGGTGTTCGTTGCGAGTCAGGAGTCGGAAATGGCAGCAGTTGAGATAATCCAGGAGCAAGAGTTCCCCCGGATCGATGAGGCTCCCTACCTGCGTCTGGTTTCCCTGGACGACGCACGTCGTCCGATTCGCACCGGCCCAACGCTGGCTCAGCGTCGTGCAGCCCGGGCGCGGATGCTCCAACGCCGCCGGCGCACGCTCGTTGCGCTGCTGCTCGTGGGCGGTCTCGTGATCCTGTCCTGGCCGGGCCACGCTTTTGGCGGTACCACGAATGAAGGACTGCCTACGGACCTCGCGAACAGCTCGGTGTTGGCGTCGGGGATGGACTACGTCGTCCAGCCCGGCGACACGGTGAGTTCGATCGCTCGAATGATCAATCCGGTTGACCCGTCATTCGCACGCGCCGCCCTGGCGAGGGAATTGGGATCGAGCGTCGTCGTTGCGGGCGAGCACGTTCTAATTCCCTAATTTAAAAGGGATTTGGGTGTATCGTGATGTACGTGCGCTGTCCCTACTGTGCGGCAGATGATGACCGCGTTGTCGACTCACGGCTCGCCGAGGACGGAGTCGCCATTCGTCGACGGCGTGAATGCTCGGTGTGTAACCAGCGCTACACCACCTTCGAGCGCGTCGAAGAGGCAACGCTGTTCGTGGTCAAGCGGTCGGGTGAACGAGAACCCTTCATGCGCTCCAAGGTCCTGAGCGGAGCCCAAGCCGCCTGCAAGAACCGTCCGGTCAACCCCGACGTGCTCGAGGCGATCGTGCTCTCCATCGAGGAGGCGATGCGCGTGCTCAATCGAGATGTGACCAGCGAAGAGGTCGGCATGGCCACGCTCGACGCGCTTCGCGATGTCGACGACGTGGCCTACGTGCGCTTCGCGTCGGTATACAAGGGATTCGAGGACACGGAGGATTTCGCGCGCGAGATCGGCATGCTCGTCAAGACCACGGCGCCCAAGCTGCGCAGCTGAGCCATGCGACTGCTTCGTGTCCAACCCACGTCTGCGATGGCGATCTACGCCCATCCCGATGACGCGGACGTGGCCGCCGGGGGGTTGCTGGCGTTGTGGGCCAGCGAGGGATGCGCGGTGCACCTGGTGGTGATCTGTGACGGAGCCAAGGGTTCGCACGTGCCCCAGGTGGACGCGAGGTCGCTGCGAGAGGTGCGCCACGAGGAGCTCCAACAGGCGGCTGACCTGCTCGGCGCCGCGACCGTGCAGTGCCTCGACCACGTCGATGGCGGCGTGACGAACGACGAGGAGCTTCGTTCCACGCTGGTCGGTCTCATCCGCAAGTACCGTCCCGAGGTGGTGGTGGGTCCCGATCCGACCGCCACGTTCTTCGGCGGGGTGTACGTGAACCACCGTGACCATCGAGAGACCGGTTGGGCGCTGCTCGATTCGGTAGCGCCCGCCGCGGCGATGCCCCTCTACTTCCCCGAGAAGGGCGAGGCGCACCAGGTGCGCCAACTTCTTTTGAGCGGCACGCACGAGCCCGACGTCGTCGTTGACGTCTCCTCTACCATCGACACCAAGGTGAAGGCGGTGCTCGCGCACGCATCGCAGATGGCCGGTGATCCCGGCGGGATCCGTGACGTCGTCTACGGCAGGGCCGAGCAAGCGGGGCGCCCGTTGGGAATCACCTTCGGCGAAGCGTTTCGCAGTGTTGAACTCGCCTTCTGAGGGGCCTTCGGTTGATGAGGCACCGCTTCTTCATATCGACCTCGATGCCTTCTTCGCCTCGGTCGAGATCCTTGACGATCCTTCCCTGAAGGGAAGACCCGTCTGCGTCGGGGGAGCGGCCGAGCGCGGGGTCATCGCGAGCGCCAGCTACGAGGCGCGCCGCTTCGGCGTGCGCAGCGCCATGCCGAGCGTCGTGGCGAAGCGGCTCTGCCCGGACCTGATCATTCTGCCGGGGCGGTTCGACCGCTACGAAGTGTACTCTCGCCAGTTCCACGCCATCGTGCGTGACCTCACGCCCGACTTCGAGCCGCTCGGACTCGACGAGGTGTTCTGTGACCTACGCAGCCTTCGCCGGCTGAAGGTGCGGCCTATCGAGGCAGCGAGCGGGCTGCGCTCACGGATATCCGACGAGCTGGGGCTGCTTTGCGGCGTGGGGCTGGGTCGCAACAAACTCTTCGCCAAACTGGCGTCCAAGAAGTCCAAGCCGAGGGTCGTCGACGGTCGCCTCGTGGAGGGCCCGGGGGTCGTCTGGGTGAGCCCCGACCTCGAGGAGAAGTGGCTGGACGAGCTTCCGGTGCGCGCTCTTTGGGGGGTCGGACCCGCGACCGCGGCGAAGCTGGAGAAACTGGGGCTGTACTGGGTGCGCGATCTCGCTCGCGTCGACGAGGGGACGCTCAGCGCTCACTTCGGCGCGTCGATGGCGGCGTCGCTCGCCGCGTACGCGAAGGGCGAGGACCGGCGCGAGGTGGTCGTCGAACGCGCTGTGAAGTCCGTGGGCCACGACCAGACGTTCGCCCGCTCCCTCGAGGGGATCGAGCAACTGACCGGCGTGGCCAAGGGCCACGCCGCGGTCGTCGCCCGAGCCCTTCGTTCCCAGGGCCGGGTGGCCCGCACCATCACCGTGGTCGTGCGCTTCGACGACCTTACGAGCGTGTCGCGCTCCCAGACTCTTTCGTTCGGTGTTGACGACGAGGTCGCCATCGCCACCATCGCCGAGGCGCTCCTGCAGTCGGTGGAGCTGCACTACGCGGTTCGCCTGCTCGGGATCCACGCGTCGTCGTTTCTCGAACGCGAGGACAACCAGATGCAGCTGACGTTCGACATGACTGCCTCGTCGAGCGATGCGCGCGAACAGGCCGAGATCGTTTCGCGTGAGCGCCAGATCAGCCATGAGGCCCTGCGCGACGCGGTCGACGAGGTCCGCCAACGCTTTGGTCGCGCCGCTCTGGCCGCGGCGTCGGAACTGGGCGAGCACGGCGTCGACGTCGCGACCCAGCGGGGCCGCCACGCCTTCGGGCCCGAGGGGCCGCGGTGACTACTGCGCGGTGACGGTGACGAGCGTGCCAATTGGCGTATGCGGCCAGATGGTCTGGGCCGACGCGAAGGGCATCTCGACGCACCCGAGGCTCTGAGGCCAGCCGTAGGTGGAGCGGATGAATCCGTGCAACGCCTCGCCGCCGTTGAAGTACGAGATCCAGGGGATGCCCGGGTCGCTGTAGTGGCTGCCGTCGGGGTTCGTGCCCGACATCGTCTGGCTGGCGTAGCGAATGTAGACGGGGTAGGTGCCGAGCGATGTCGGCGCGACCGAGATTCCCGTGTTGGCGAGCGTGTGGAACTTCTCGACGCCGCCGATGTACAGCGTGACCGTCTCGGGAAGGCTTTCGCTGACGCGAACGTAGTTATAGGGGTCGGGGTCCAACTTCTCGTTCTGGACTGCGCTGATGAGGTCGTTCCACGTGGTCGGGTCGGCTACCCCGGTGGTCGGCAGGTTGCTCTGGCTCTGGAACGCCATCAGCGCGCCCGTGAGAATCACGTTGGGTACCCCGACGCGCCACAACGAACTGAGCGACGTGGGGAGGTTCGGATAGAGCCACGTGAACGTGCCGGGCGCCTGCTGGGAAGGGTCCGACTGCGTGGTCGCCGGGGTGAAGCTGAGGGGCAAGTAGCCGGACTCGGCGAGCAGCTGCTCCTCCCAGGTCACGTTGGTCGCCACGTTGGTCGTCAGGGACCGGAGCCTGGTGAAGGTGCAGCGCTTCGCACAACTCATCGTCGCGGGCGTCATGACCGTGTAGCTCACGAGCGGCAGCAGCTTGCTGGTAGCGACGGCCTGGACCTCACGGGGGCCGATCTGCTGCCATTCAGTCGTGAGCGCCGGCTTAATGACGAGACGGGGCAGTTTGGACGTCTGGATGGGGGTGTTGAAGTTGAGCCGCACTATCGGCATGGCGGCAGTGAGCGTCGAGGGGACGACGCTGGAGACCTTCACGGGAGCCGCCGCGCTCGCCGCGCCTGGAACCAAGGTGATCGCAACGAGTCCGGCCACCGCCACGCTGAGGGTTCTGAGCCGACTGTTCACCTTCTAAGGTTAATCAACCGTACGAACGGCTCATGGCTCCTACGCTGGGTTCAGAAAGAGAGGTGCCATGAGCACTCTTAAGACCGTCCTGATCGTCGTCCTGGTCCTTTTGGTCATCGGGGTCCTCTTCTCCATAGTGGGATTCGTGTTCTCGGCGATCCATCTGATCTTCGAGCTGGTGCTGCTCGTGGCGATCGGGTACATCCTGTACCGCATCCTCCGCAAGGCCTAGTGCGGTGCCGATTAGGATGGCGACTCACGGCGGCGTGGCCGAGTGGTTAGGCAGGGGCCTGCAAAGCCCCGTACTCCGGTTCGAATCCGGACGCCGCCTCGAGTAGGGGTGTAGTTCAAGAGCCGTTTCCGGGACTGTGGCGCGAGCCGTGAGTCCCGGAAACGGCAGCAGAAGCAGTCGACCTTGTCGCTCGCCGCTTTGCGAGTCGACGGCGTCAAGAGCCGAGACAAGTCTGTCGCCGAGCGAGACCACTACTGTGAGAGGTAATGGACCCTGAACAGTCTCTCTCGACGGCGATGCCCCCAGCCGACCCCGAAGAGTGGACCGATGAGCAGTGGATTTCCTGGCTCAAGGCGACTGACGAGGATGTCGGATCCGCGCGATGCGCCTCACCGGTCGCGCTGAGCAGTCGCGTTCTTCAGTCCACCCCCGCTGAGATGCTCGGCCAGGCGATGCTCGGCATGGCTCAGGCGATCTACGGCCGACACGACGACGAGGTCGTCATGGTCGTCGAGGGGAGCGGAGAGCCCGGCGACGATGAGCCTTTCGCAGTTCGCCTGGACCTCGAGCATCCGGAGCGCTCGTCAGTGGTCTTCAGGGCGACGCCGCATTCGCACCATTGAACGGAGCAACAACTCGATGACCAGTTAGCGAGACGCTGCTCCTCCGGTCCGCCGTCCCGCGCCGAGTTGGGTCGTCACGACGTTGTCCTCCAGGGAGCTTGAGCGTCGGCTGCGGGTGCCTCGAACACTTCGTCACGTCGCGCCCGCGAACCTTGACGCCTTGGCGTCAGAAATCAGCGCCGATAGCATCACGTTGTGGCGCAAATCTACCCGCGACGATCAGGTGTGGGGTGGCAGTGAAGCCCCGGTGGTTCGTCAGGCGTCAGTTCGGATTCGGAGTGCGTCCGGTCTCGTGGCAAGGCTGGGCCATCTCGCTGGTGGCGCTCGCGCTGATAGTTGCGTCCTTGCTCGCGTTTCACAGGTCGGTCATTGGATCGATTGGGGTCCTCGTGATTGCGGTTGCGTACTTGGCGGTCGGTTACGCCACCGGCGGGTCCCCGCGCGCGAAGCCGCCCACGAATGGCACCGCCACGTCAGGCGATGAGGATCCGGCGCGGTCGCACGCGCCCGGTGAGGATGGGTCAACCACGTCGACCGATGCTGCAACCTCCGCTCCCACGCTGAGCATTTCCGACATTCGTTCCCGATTGGCGCAGGGCATTCCGGCGGCGTCGAATGTCCCCGCGGTGTCGGGTGACGCCGCCATCGAGGTGAGCGGCCTCACCAAGAGGTTCGGCGAGCGCACGGCCTTCAGCGATGTAACGTTCAGCGTCCAGCGCGGCGAGGTCTTCGGGTTCCTCGGACCCAATGGTGCCGGCAAGACCACGACGGTACGAACCCTCAGCACCTTGATCGAGCCGACCTCGGGTTCGGCCGTGGTTGCGGGCTTGCCGGTCTGTGAAGAGAACGGGGTCGACATTCGCCAACGAATCTCGGTCATGCCCGAAGTTCCCGGTCTCTACTCGCGCCTGAGCGTGAACGATAACCTCGAGTTCTTCGTGGGCCTCTACGGACTGAAGGACTCGCGGGGGCGCATTGAGCGATCCCTCGAAGCCGTGAATCTCTCAAGTCGCGCCGACGACGTCTGTGGGAGCCTCTCGAAGGGCCTACGCCAGCGAGTGAGCATCGCGCGGGCGCTACTCAACGACCCCGAGATCATCTTTCTCGACGAACCAACTTCTGGTCTCGATCCGGTGGCGACGCGAGAGGTGAGTGAACTCATCAATGGACTGCGCAGCAGGGGGGTGACCATATTCCTGACGACTCACCGGCTCGAGGAGGCGGAGCGGTTGTGCGACCGGGTGGCCATCCTCAATACGACACTTCGCATCGTCGGGCGCCCCAGTGAACTCCGCCAGCGGCTCTTCAATCGGTCGCTGGTCGTCTCGACTCTTCATCCGCTCAAGAACCCGGAAATGGTCTTCTCCGCCGTGAAGGGTGTCGCGTCGTGGCAGGTGGACGGCGACAAAGGCTACGAACTGGCGACACCGGATCCGAGGTTGGCCGCTCCCGAGGTCGTGCGCGCTCTCGTGGGCGCCGGTGCCGACGTCGTGTCAATCGGTGAGGCACGGCACTCGCTCGAGGACGTGTACCTCCAGCTCGTTGGCGAGGACGTCGAGGTGCATCGATGATCAGGATCAACACCACACGCGTGCGGGCCGTCGTGCGAAAGGAATTCCGCGAGTACCGGCGCAACAAGTTCATCATCTACACGATGACGACCCTGCCCGTGATCTTCCTCGCCATCCCGCTCGTGACGATCTTCAACCTTCCCGCGTCGACGCCGCTCGTCGGCGTCAGGAGTGCCGTGGGCTCCGTACTCCTGCTGATGCTCGTCATACCCGACGTGCTGCCGGCGACGATCGCCGCCTACTCGGTGATAGGTGAACGCGACCAGGGGACGCTCGAACCGCTTCTCACGACACCGATCCGCCGCGACGAGTTCATCCTTGGTAAGGCACTCGCCGCCATAGTTCCGGCGGTCGTCATGTCCTATTTGGTCTTCGCGGTCGCCGTGACCAGTCTGCGGCTGTGGGCCGGTGCGGAGGTCGTCCACGAATTGTGGCAGCCCGCGTGGTTCGTCGCGGAGGTGCTCTTCGTACCGCTGCTCGCGACGTGGTCGACGTGGGTGGGCACCGCGATCTCCGCGCGCTCGAGCGACGTTCGGGTTTCCCAACAGTTGGGGACTCTCGCGAGCTTGCCGGTGTTGGCACTCACGTCATTGATGTCCTACCAGGTAATCAAGCCGACGGTGCTGGTCGCAGTGATTATCGCCTGCTCGCTGGTGACGATCGACATCGTGGCGTGGAGGGTCGTGTCGAAGATGTTCAACCGTGAGCGGCTGATCACTGGCGTGAAGGTCCGGATTGAGCCGAAAGTCCTCTAGGGGGACGAGCGTCATCGACGTCATCGACGTCATCGACGGCAGGGTGACCGTGACGTGCTGCGATGACGCTCGAATTTCTAGAACTGAGACCACCGGCCACCTGTGCAGATTGACCACAACGGGCCCGAGTTCGCGCATGCGGCGTCGAAGAGGCGACGCTCACCGCTTCTCCGCGACATTCGTCACTGGAGGTAACCCCTCAGCACCCGCTTGCCTGACGAATCCTTCACTTCGAGACCGGTGATCTCCTTCACCGGCACCGCACAGGCCATACTGACGTCAGTGTACCCACCACCGACCGACCGGTAGCTCCCGGCCACCAACGATGACCCCGTCGAGGTGCTCATCGAGACCGTGTAGACCTGTCCCGCTGGGAGTCCCTTCTCGCGAAGCGTCACGAGCGTGCCCCAAGGGCGTGGCGAGAGCACGACCGTCGCAGTGACTGATGGCGTGCCCCCGAGGGAGAACGCACGCTGGCCCGAGTTCGGCGAGGTCTTGACGGCGAGCAACGACACGAGCACGATCGTCGCCGCCACCAGCAGGATGGCGATGACCGATGCGTTGCGTGTTCGCCGCCGCCGGTGCCGCTGAAGGTCGCCGTGGCGCAGGTCCTCGAGCACCCTCTTCATGAGCTCGGGCGTGAAGGACCCGCGCGGGTCCTCCGAGTTCGGACCCGTGTAGCCCAAGAGCTCGTAGGTCTCTTTCATTTCGCGCGCCACCGCCCGGCAGTCGGGGCACTCTCCGAGGTGGGCGTTGAGCCCGGTCTCCTCGACGGGGTCGAGTTCGCCAAAGACGCGCATGGCGATGACGCCTTGCCACTGCTCGCATTCGCTCGTGTTCATTGGTCCCATCCTGCCTCGTCGACGCTCTGAGTACCAGCACGTACGGCCGTCCACCGTGCAGGACCAGAGGACCTTCCGGGATGTGACTCTGTTCATCGACGCGAAGCCCCTCGCACGCTTCACTGTCGGTGCGCTCTTGAACGGTTATCTGTACGAGCGGCTACCAAAGGGCTCGCCAATCGGCTCAGGTGAATGTTCGGCTGCCCTTGGATATTTGGCACCAGCCGCCGCTACGGGTTCTCCTAACCTCGAGAGCAGCACCGTGCGAATTACGCGTCGAGAGGAGATGGATGTCCATCATCGTCATCGCGAGCGTCTTCCCGGTCATCTTTCTCGGTGAACTGCCCGATAAGACGATGTTCGCGTCGCTTGTCATGTCCACGCGGGGCCGGCCGTTCGCGGTGTGGCTGGGGGCGGCGGGGGCCTTCGTCGCGCACGTGACGATCGCGGTGACCCTCGGAGTGACCCTCTTCCACATTCTGCCCCACCGAGCGCTTGATGCGGTCGTGTCGCTGACGTTCCTCGTCGGTGCGGTGCTGGCATTCCGAGAGGCGAGGCGAGCGAAGTTCGAGGAGACGATGGTGAAGAAAGAGGTGGCCTCGGGCCGCCGGGTGGTCACGACGGCCTTCATCGTGATCTTTCTTGCCGAATGGGGCGATATCACGCAGCTGCTCACGGCGAATCTCGCCGCGCACTACCATTCGCCGCTTTCGGTCGGGCTCGGCGCGTTGCTCGCGCTCTGGTCGGTCGCGGCCTTGGCGGTCATTGGAGGCCAGGGGCTATTGCGCTTCGTCAACGTGGCGACCCTTCGCTTCGTCACGGGCACGGTCCTGGCGGTGCTCGCCGCCATCGAAGGATTTCAGGCGCTGCGATAGGTTGCTCCGCATCGAGGTCAATACGACCTCACCTGGTCTCGGTGAGTTCCAGTTTCGAGCGCTTAGACTTGAACGGTGCCTAACGGAGAGAATCGGAGCCCGCGTGGCGATGTGCGTCCTCGGATTGCGAACCAGCACCGCCTGGAGCGTCTCGGCGAGGCGGTGAACCGTCGGACAGGAGCAGGGCCCCGTCCCCGTCGAGCGGGCCGCAGCGCCTGGCTTCGACGCGGCGCCATCGCAATCGGCCTCGTCATCGTGCTTATCGTCGCCGGCGTGGTCGCCGACTACTACTACCTCGGTTCGCTCGTGCACCACCAGAACGTCAATGACCTGCAGACGAGCAAGTCGACGGAGAACATCCTGCTGATCGGCTCGACGACCCGCTGTGGCCTGAAGGTCCAGAACGTCGCCTACGGCCTCTGCTCTCAGGGCGTGACCGGCGTGAACAGCGACATCGACATGATCCTGCACCTGGATCCCTCGACGGGAGCCGTTTCGTTGCTCTCGATCCCGCGTGACCTCTTCGTGCCAAACGCCCGCACGATCGGCGCCAACAAGATCGACGCCGCGCTCTACGAGGGGCCGAGCCAGTTGGTCGCCGCCATCGAGGAGGACTTCGCAATCCCGATCAACCACTACGTCGAGCTCAACTTCGATACGTTCGCGAACGTGGTGAACGCTCTCGGGGGCGTGGAGATGTACTTTCCCGTGCCGATCTACGACAAGGAGTCCGGGCTCAACATCGAAAGGAAGGGCTGCTATCTGCTGAACGGCGTGCGGGCACTCGAGGTCGTGCGCGCGAGGCACTTGCAGATCCAGCCCAACCCGTCGAATCACGAGCCGTCGACGTGGCCCCAGGAGGGACTCTCGGACCTCGCACGCATCCGGCGCACGCACGAATTCCTGCGGGTGCTGGCGGCGAAGGTCTCCGCCAGGGGCATCGGCGATCCGATCACCGACCAGAGCATCGCCACCTCGGTGCTGCCCGACCTGACGGTCGACAACGGATTCAGCGAAGGTGCGATGGTGGGCCTCGCGAAGAACTTCGCGCACACCAGCATCGCGAACGTCCTGCAGCTCACTTTTCCGATTCTGACCGTCGAGACCGGGTCGTACCTCTACCAGGGCTACTACTACGGCGACGTGGAGTTCCCGGTGCAGCCCAGCGGCGTCCAGACCATCGACCAGGTCCTTGGGATTTCCTCGTCGACCAACGCGTTCACCGGCACGGCACTTCCTTCGCCCTCGAGCTTCACGGTCTCGATCGAGAACGCGACCGGCATCGCCAACCAGGCGGCCGTCGTGGCGCGCGAACTCGGCCGCAGGGGATTCCGGGTCCGCTCGACCGGCGACATGACGACCGTCGGCAAGGTTGGTGAGACGGTCGTCTGGTACGGCGGTCCACGTCCGCCCGCGAACGGCAACTGGACGAGTCCGGGTCTCGCCGCCGCGCAGGCAGTGCTCGCCATGCTCCAGGGTCCGGCGATCCTCGGCTACAACCCGAGCATGGTGACCCCGGGTTCGACGGTGACCATCCAGACCGGGACGGACCTCACGGTGAGGACCGCGTCCGCGTCGGCGTCGACCACCGCCAAGGCGGGCAAGCACAAGAAGCCGACGGGTGTCACCACCACGACGGTCTTCGACCCGCCGGGCGTGAAGACCAACAGCTCCTTCAGTGCTCCGAGTCTCGTGAACCAAGCGCTCGAACCCTATGACCCGAGGGCGTGCAACGCCGCGGGCACCGGCCCCGTCACGACGGTCGCCCTCAAGTAAGGTCATAGGCAAGTGTTCGAGTCGTCAGAGAAGAAATGAGCAGATGAGCACCGCCAAAACCTCCCATTCTTGGCCGAAAGTCAGCAATGCTCGAGAAATCGACTCCTGGTTGATCGACATGGATGGTGTGCTCGTCAGGGAGAACCACCCCATCGAGGGTGCGAACCGGTTCCTCGAACTGCTGCGCAGCAGTGACACGCCGTTCCTGGTCCTGACCAACAACTCGATGTTTACGCGACGCGACCTGAGTGCTCGGCTCAAGTGGAGTGGCATCGACGTGCCCGAGGACCACATCTGGACTTCCGCACTCGCGACTGCGGTGTTCCTCGACGCGCAACGCCCCGGGGGCTCAGCGTTCGTCATCGGCGAAGTGGGGCTCACGACGGCGCTGCACGAGGTGGGTTACACCCTCTCGGAGAACGACCCCGATTACGTCGTGATCGGCGAGACCCGCAACTACAGCTTCGAGAGCATCACCAAGGCGATTCGCCTCGTCGATGAGGGGCGGCGCTTCATCGCGACCAATCCCGACCCAACGGGCCCGAGCGTTGATGGCCCCCTGCCGGCAACCGGCGCGGTCGCCGCGCTCATCAGCAAGGCGACGGGCAAGGAGCCATACTTCGTGGGCAAGCCCAACCCCTTGATGATCCGGTCGGCCTTGCGCGAGCTCAACGCGCACTCCGAGACCACGGCCATGGTCGGCGACCGGATGGACACCGACGTCGTGGCCGGTCTCGAGGCTGGACTTCACACGGTGCTCGTGCTGTCGGGTGTCTCTGATGCCGACGCCGCGTCGCAGTATCCCTTCAAACCATCACGCGTGGTGGAATCGGTCGACGTGCTCGCGAGCGAGCTTGCCGAAGAGGCCTGAGAGGATGAGGACACCGCGTACGCGCGTCGTTAGCGCCCGAGGGGCCCGAGTCTTCACGAAACCTTCTCACTATCGATCCATGCGACGACATCGTTCGTGTTAGAAAGAAAAATGGACAAGAATCGAAATCTCGGTGCAGCGCTGCGCCCTTTTCACACCGACAAACTTGCGACACCGCTACGCAGGTTCTTCGGCGTCGCCGTCACCGGAGCGCTCGCGAGCCTTCTCATCGTGTCGAGCGCTCAGGCGAGCGGTACGTGGGGCACCGCGGAAGAGACCCCCGGCTTCTCGTCACTCAGCACCGGTGCCAGCGCTCTGGTGTACGAGATCTCGTGCAGTTCCGCGGGCGACTGCAGCTCGATAGGCAGCTACACCGACGCCGCGAGCAACGTCCAAGCGTTTGTCGACACCGAGACCAAAGGCCAGTGGGCCGCTGCCGTTCCCATTGCAGGGTTAAGCATCCTCAACTTCGGAGGTCAGGTGGGCAATGTCCTTGACATCTCGTGCAGCTCGCCCGGCAACTGCGGTGCCGGGGGCACGTACACCGACGCCGCGAAGCACACTCAGGCCTTCGTCGCGAACGAGACCAACGGCACCTGGGGCAGCGCGATCGAGATTCCGGGTTACGGCGCCCTCAACGCCGGGGGCACGGACGGAGAATTGTTCTCCCTGTCCTGCAGTTCGGCCGGAAACTGCAGCGCCGGCGGTACCTACACCGACGCGACGAGCAACGATCAGGCCTTCGTCGCGAACGAGACCAACGGCACCTGGGCCAGCGCGATCGAGGTTCCCGGGACCAGCACGCTCAACGCCGGTGGGGGAGCGCAGGTCCTGAGCCTCGACTGCACCGCGGTGGGTGAGTGCGACGCGGTGGGCGACTACACCGATGCTTCGAAGCACCTTCAGGTCTTCACGGATAGTGAGACGAGTGGCACGTGGAACACCGCTGTCGCACTGCCCGGTCTCGCGGCACTGAATGTCGGCGGCGCTTCGCAGCCATTCCAGATCTCGTGCGCCTCGCCCGGCAGTTGCAGTGCCGGCGGCACCTACACCGACGCGACGGGCAATAACCAGGCCTTCGTCGCGGATGAGACCAACGGCACCTGGGCCAGCGCGATCGAGATTCCCGGGACCAGCACGCTCAACGTCGGCGGCAGCGCCTACCTCTTCGGTGTTTCGTGCGCCTCGGCGGGCAACTGCAGCGCCGCGGGCTCGTACGCCGATGGCTCGAAGTACACCCAGGCCTTCGTCGCGAACGAGACCAACGGCACCTGGGGAACCGCCATCGAGATTCCCGGGACCAGCACACTCAACGTCGGCGGCAACGCCGAGGTGAACGAGATCTCCTGCAGTGACGTCGGCTACTGCAGCGCCGGCGGCTTCTACACGGACTCCTTGGGCAACGGACAGGGATTCGTCGTCAATGAGGTCGGTGGCACGTGGGCGAGTGCCACGAACGTCACTGGTCTCTCGGCGCTTAATGTGGGCGACGACGCGGCGGTCTTCGCTGTCTCCTGTAGCCGCGACGGAAGTTGCAGTGCTGGCGGCCTCTACTCCGACACCGCGACGACGGAGCAGGGCTTCTACGTGAGTGCCTCCGCGGACATCTTCGCGCCCAAGGCTCCTTCCATCCGAGCCGTCTCGTCGGCGAACGGAGCCCTCACCGTCACGGTGACTCGCGCGACGGCCAATGGTGGCAGCCCGATCGTTGGCTACCAGTACTCGCTCAATGGCGGAGCGTGGATGAAGGTCTCAACAGGAATATCCGGAACCGTACACCTGGCGCACCTGGTGGCGGGGCGCACCTACCGTGTGAAGCTGCGAGCAATCAACAGGATTGGCACCGGAGCCGCGTCGGCGGTCAAGTCCGTCAGGGTGAAGTAGTCGCTCTTCAGCGATAGTGCCGTCGTCGCTTCTTGGGATTCGCCAGCACCGACGGCGACCACCCCGAGTCCAGCGGATTGAGGTTGGTCCCCGGAGGGACGATCTGATCGATGCGGTCGAGGACAGACTCATCGAGTCTGACGTCGGGAGCCGACAGCTGCGACTCAAGCTGTTCCATCGTGCGCGGGCCGATGATCGCTGCGCTGATGGCGGGGTGCTCGAGCACGAACGCCAGTGACATCTCGATGAGCGAGAGGCCCGTTTCTTCGGCGAGGGCAGCCAGTTCAGTGACGACCTCGAGCTTTCGCTGGTTGCCCGGCAGGCTGAGGTCGTAGCGAGCGGGAATGCGTTGCGCGCGGGCGCTCACGTTCTCCTTGCCCTCACCGAAGCGTCCCGACAGCCATCCACCGGCGAGTGGGCTCCAGGGAATGACGCCCATGCCGTACGCGAGTGCCGTGGGCAGGACGTCGCGCTCGACGCCGCGCACGAGGATCGAATACGGTGGCTGCTCGGTGCGGAAGCGTTCGCGGCCCCTCTTCTCCGCGACCCACTGGGCCTCGACGATCTGCTCGGCGGGAAAGGTCGAGCTGCCGAAGTTGCGGATCTTGCCGGCGTGCACGAGATCGCTTAGTGCTCCGAGTGTCTCGTCGATGTCGACGCCCTCGTCGGGGCGGTGGATCTGATAGAGGTCGATGTAGTCGACGCCCAGCCGGCGAAGGCTATTGTCGCACTCGGCGATGATCCAACGCCGGGAGTTCCCCTGGGAGTTCGGGTCGTCGCCCATCTGGGCGTGGACCTTGGTCGCGAGCACGACCTTCGATCGGTCGATCGACGCGAGCGCCTTGCCCACGATGATCTCGGACTCGCCCTGGGAATAGACGTCGGCGGTGTCGATGAAGTTGACACCCGCGTCGAGGGCCCTATGGATGATGCGTATCGACTCGTCGTGGTCGGGATTACCCCAGGCCCCGAACATCATCGCTCCCAAACAGAGGGGACTTACTTTTATTCCGGTGCGGCCAAGGTTGTGAAGGTCCATGAGCACACCATATTGCGTTGCTTCGAACTTCGCGACCTGGGCTTCGGCGTACGGAGGGGAACGACTGCGGCCATCGCCGCAGGACGTGAAGGCCCGGTTACTGGACGGTGACGAGGGTGCCGAGGGGAGTGTGACCCCAGACAATCGCGGCGTGGGCGAAGGTCATCTCGACGCAACCCAGGCTCTGGGGGTACCCGTACTGGGAGCGGAGGAAGCCGTGCAGCGCGTCGCCGCCGTGGAAGTACGAGACCCAGGGGATTCCCGAGTCGTGGTACGTCTTGCCGTCGGGGAGCGTGCCGGACATCGTGGTCGTGGTGAAGCGCTCGTACACCGGGTAGGTCCCGTTGGTGGTGGGCGCCACGGAGATGCCGGTGTTGACATTGGTGCTGAAGAAGGGGTTGCCGTTGATGTAGAGCGTCAAGGTCTCGGGAAGGGACTTGCTCACCAAGACGTAGCTGTAGTTGGTCGGGTCGTAGTTCTTCTTGATGGCGGCTGTCACCAGGGCATGCCACGTGGGAACATCGATGGCGCCGGTGACGTCCAGCCCATGGTCCGACTGGAAGCGCATCAGGGCGCCTTGGAGAACGATGTTGTTCGTTCCCTCCTGCCACTGAGACTTCAGCGCCCCGGGCAGTGATGCGAAGCGCCAAGCAAACATCCCCGAAAGAATCTTTGGAATGGTCAAGCGCGACTTCGGAGCAGGCATCGTCGTCGTGGCCGTGGATGTAGTGGTCAACGTCGTGGTCGTCGAGGTCGTTGTCGACGTCGACGCCGGCATCGTCGAGGTCGTTGTCGACGTCGTGGTCGTCGAGGTCGTTGTCGACGTCGGGACCGAACCCGTAGGTTGGAAGGAAAGTGGCAGGTACCTCAGGTTCGCGAGGAGTTGATCCTCCAGCCTGATCGAGTAGGGTACCTTGTCGACCACGCTCGTGAGCGATGTCGACTTTGCTCGGTCAACGCGGTAGTGGACTGTTCTGGTGCTCGAGTGAACGCCGACGGCTTGGGCCTGGGCCGAAAACATCTGGGTGCCGAGGATCAGCGAACCTGCCAACGAACACAGGAGAATTGCGCGTTGGTTGGAATTCACCAGCGAATCTTACTGGTTTAAAGATCATGACCAGTCCATGGGGACGTTCTCACGTGAACTTCTTATGAAGATTCGAACCCCATCGTGAGGAGCTCGGTATCGAGGCGCATCGAGCTGTTCAGCGGTTGAGATCGATCGTGGAAGCTCGGCGAGCGGGTTATGCGATATTTTTGAGGTCGACCAGTTGCCGTGTGACACCTGGCTGCAAAGGTTGATACGTGGCGAAAAAGTATCTACGGGTGCCAGAACTCATCGTGGGCTTTGACACAGAGACCACTGGACTCGACGTCAGCTCCGAAAGGGCGATTTCGTACGGATTCTGCGCCTACCGCTACGGCCAACCGGAGTGGAGCGAGCACTTCTACGTGGTGCCGGATCGACCAATCGCCCCCGCCGCGCAGCGCATCCATGGACTTTCGCTCGAGGACATCGAGGCCAAACGCGGCAGTGAGCTCGTCTTCAACGTGGAAGGTGGCCTCGCGCGCGCCGTGGAGACCCTGCGCCGGTACCAGCACCAGGGTGCTTACATCGTTGGGGCCAACGTCGTGCGCTTCGACATCGAGATGCTGAGGCGCAGCTATCAGTCGGTCTTTGGCAAGACTCTCAACGACGAGTCCTTCGACCTGTCCCTGCTGCAGGTCATCGATGTCATTGAGCACGACCTCGTCATAGAGCCGCTTCGCGACCGTCGCCCCCGGCGTGGGCTCGAGCAGCTGTGCCAGTTCTACGGGGTGGAGCCAGGAGGTCACGAAGCGCTCGGCGATGCCAGGGCCACCGTTGAGGTGTTCATCGAGCAAGTCGTTCGAAACAACGCCGGTCAGGTGACGCTGGACTTGGCGATGCCAGTGGAGGATCCCAGCGAGACCAGTGTCAAGGGGCTTCCCTCACGTTTCAGCGGTTAGCCCTGGATTGCTTACCAACGTTCGAGTTCGGGCGCCCCTGCGCGCCCGATCAGCCACGTCACCAGTTTCGCGTGGTCGGCCCTAGCGGGCAGCTCCGTGAGTTGGCGGCTGAGTTCGCCCTCGACGTAGATCCTCGGCCAGGCGGATGATTCGTAACCAACGCCGAGGTCCAGGTGATGCACCTCGACTTCTCGAAGGCGGCTGAACACGATTTCCGTCATAGACTTGGCTCCGGTCCTGACCAAGACCTCGAAACCCCATTTGTCATCGTCCAACGCGTCGAAAGACGCTTCCAACGCACGGCATGACCTGGCGAGGTCGTCGAGCAAGTCACTGGAGGCGAGCGAGCCTCCGGCCTCGATGTCCACCTCGCGCATTCCAGGAGTCGGATACTGCTGTCGGGATTGGCCGATCCGCGCTCCCTCGCACAGCCATACGAAACTGTCTGCGTTGCGGGCTAGGTGAGTCATGACGTGGGCCTTCGACCAGTTCGGTAGGAGACTGGGAGAACGAACATCGTCGTCGGTCATCTTCGCGACGTTCTTCAAGAGTCGGCTGTGTGACTCCCGACAGGCCTCGATGAGTTCAGTGGGTCGCATTAGGTCATCAACCTAATCGTGGAATTACGGCTGCGCCAAGGGCGTTTCGAATGTTGTGCGAACTGAAGGACCATCGTGAGTCGAGTGCCCAAGGAAGACGACCTTCTTAACTTGGCCGGCTTTTCATCTACGGTCAGAGTGGTAAGGTTGTTCGCTTAGGGGCCGTTGGCGCAGTCTGGTAGCGCACTTGCATGACACGCAAGGGGTCACAGGTTCAAGTCCTGTACGGCCCACCAAAATTGACTTTCGGACAGGATTTGATTGTCCGGGTGAAGTATCTCGAAGGTTAAGACAAACCTTCGGCAACGAGGCGAATCGTGGCCAGTTGAGCTCTGGGGCCAGTGACGTGTCCGACGATGTCTGCACCGTAGCGGTCGTACTTGTGGTGGTACGCGACGTCGATGTCCGCGTGCGCATCCGCAGGCGCTTCGGCGAACGTGACGTTACGTTCAACACCGCCCGCTCGGATGCGACCTTCGCCACTCGCCACGACGTGGCGATACCACGGCCGTTCAAGGCCCCCGGCGGATCGTACATAGAGCTGGTCACCACAACGAACGACCCACATCGTCACGTATCGGCTGAGGGCGCCATTCTCGTGAGCGAATGCGAGGCGCAGCTCTTCGGCGCCACCGATGCTTCTGAGCTCCTCGTCGGTCCAACCTGACATCAAATGGATCCGACCCGAATAAGCGACTTGATGGCGCGACGCTCGTCCATCGCCGCGTACGCATCCTGGATGCCGTCGAGGCCGGTTTCGAAGTCGAAGACGCGCCCGGGGTTGATGGCACCGCGGAGCACGTCATCGAGCAGTTCCGGGATGTAGGCCCGCGCTGGGGCGACCCCGCCCTGCCAACCGACTCCGCGCCAGAAGCTCGCCTCGAATGGGACCTCGACCCCGTGAGGAGCGCCTACCACGCCGACGGTCGAGCCCGGTCGTGCAATGCCGAGTGCCGTGGCCATGGACTGACCTGTGCCGACGCACTCGAGCGCGGCGTCGACGCCGATACCACCGGTTAGCTCGAGGACCGCCGCAATGGCGTCATCACCTCGCTCGATCACGATGTCTGTCGCGCCAAACTCGAGGGCGACCTTCTGTCGGGAGGGGTTGCGGCTCAGCGCGATAATCCGCGTCGCACCCAGTCGCTTCGACGCGAGCACCGCGCTGAGACCGACTGCGCCGTCCCCAACGACGGCGACTGTGTCACCCTGTTCGACTCGCGCGCACACCGCGGCGTGGTGGCCTGTGCACATGACGTCCGAGAGAGCCAGAAGTGAGCGGAGTGTCTCATCGGAATGACCCGAGGGCGCCCCGGGCACCGAGACGAGGCTGCTGCCGGCGAGAGGGACCCGGACCGCTTCTCCCTGTCCGCCGTCGATCGTCCCGTTGCCGAAGGATCCGCCAGCAAGGCAGTGTGACGTCATCCCCACCCGACAGTTGGGACACGACCCGTCGCAGTAGACGAACGGTGCGACCACCAGGTTGCCCTTGGCGATGCCGCGGACGTCGGCGCCGATCTCCTCGACGACACCGATGAACTCATGGCCGATCGATCCGACGGCATGAGGGGTTTCACCTCGGTAGTACCACAGGTCAGACCCGCACACACAGCCGAAGACGACGCGCACAATCGCGTCGGTCGGCTCCACGATGGCGGGGTCGGGTCGTTCGCCGACGACGATGGAACGGGGTCCGTTGAAGATGGCTGCTCGCATGCTTCTACTACACCACGCCTCCCAGCGAGGAGGGAGTCCCGGTTGATAGGGGTAGTACCAGGGACTCCCTACGGAGACTCGGTGCGCTGATCGGAGTCTCCGATGATGACGGCTCAGCGAGGGGAGAGTTCTCCATAGAAGAAGGATGCGGTGACGCCTCCGTCCATCAGGAAGTCGCTGCCGGTGATGAACGCCCCCTCAGAGCCCATGAGGAGTGCTCCGACGGCGCCCACCTCGTCTGGCGTTCCGCCTCGTCCGGCGGGACAGAGTTCGATCATCCGTCGGTACCCCTCGCCGCGTGGCCCCGCAAGTTCGTCTCTGGCCAAAGGGGTGAAGATGATGCCGGGGCTGATCGTGTTGATCCGGGCACCACGCTTGCCCCAGCGCACGGCCTCGGCCATGACGCGCAGCGAGTTGGCCCGCTTCGCCAACTGGTAAGCGTTCAGTGGGTCGGTGACCTGGTCGGGCTGGAGGAAGGGGAGCGTCAGGAGCTCTTCTGTTGGTGTGGTGGCCAGAGCGGTGTCCTGCTCCACGGTCAGCGCCCCGAGACGGTGCCCGGACTGCGAGGCGATTACCACGCCCGAGCCGCCTCGCGCAATGACGTTGCCGACTTCTTCGAGGACGAGCGCGGTGCCGTAGAGGTCGACGGCCAGGATGGTCGCCGGCGATGCCTGGCTCGGAGAGACTCCCGCGGCGTGGATGAGTCCTGTGACGTCGCCGAGCCCCGTGGCGAGCTCGACGAGAGCGCTCACCGACGGACGAGATGAGACATCGACGACTGCCGTGGTAACGCTGAAGCCGGCATCGCGCATGACCTCCGCGGCGAGGTCGGCGTTCTCTGCGCGTAGGTCGGCCAGCACGACGTGCTTGCCCGCACTCACGCGTCGGGCAATGGCTTGCCCAATCGATCCGGCTCCGATGACGATGATGACTTCACTCATACCTGGCTCCTCGCTGATGGGGATACGGTGCAACAACACGGCGTGCCCATCCTGAGGGCCCTCAACAATCCAACCATCGACCGGCTGGGCGGGGGAGGCAGTCTTGGGAGAGGCACCGTCAGGGACTCCCTGAATTCGCGGCCGGTTCATAGTGTGGAGGTATGAGTTCTTCCGACGAGATCCGAGAATTCTTGATGTCGCGACGCGCCAAGGTCACTCCGGAGCAGGCTGGCCTCACCGCATACGGTAGGAACCGCCGGGTGAAGGGACTGCGGCGGGAAGAAGTGGCGATGCTCGCGGGCATCAGCGTTGAGTACTACACCCGCTTCGAACGAGGGAACGCCGCCGGCGCCTCCGACGACGTGATCGAGGGTGTGGTGCGCGCACTTCAGATGGACGAGGCGGAGCGTACTCACTTGTTCGATCTCGTTCGAACGTCGAACGCGGGGTTGAGGCCCACACGTCGGAGGCCAGCACAAGAGCGAGTACGTCCCGTCGTGCAGCGAATACTCGACTCGATGACCGCCCCCGCCTATGTCCGCAACGGCCGCCTCGACCTCCTCGCCGCCAACCCGCTGGGTCGCGCGCTCTACGAGCCGGTGTTCGATGACCTGAGCGGAACTCCGAATATGGCCCGGTTCCTTTTCCTGCAACGGCGTGCCGTTGAGTTCTTCCCCGACTGGGAGACGATCGCCAACGACGCCGTCGCCATTCTGCGGGCCGAGGCCGGACGCGACCCCTACGACAAAGCGTTATCCCAGCTCATCGGCGAGCTTTCCACCCGAAGTCAAGAGTTCGGCGTCCGCTGGGCGGCCCACAACGTGAAGTTCCACCGTACCGGTACCAAGACGCTGCACCACCCCGTCGTCGGCAATCTCACCCTCGACTACGAGGCCTTGGACCTACCGGGTGACGCTGGGCAGCGCATCCTCGTCTACAGCGCAGAACCAGGTAGCCCGTCGCAACATGCGCTGGACCTGCTTGCCAGTTGGACCACGACAACGACGAGCCGCCGAGATGACGAAACCGTCGAAGAACACTAGGGAAGAGGAGGACTCATGGGAGTTCAGGAGAGAAAGCCGACAAGCAAAGGGCCAAGCGAGTGGTTCACGGGCGACGTCTGGATCGACAGCATCGTCGAGTCGAGTGAGGACTCCAAAGTCAATGTCGCTGCAGTGCATTTCACACCAGGTGCTCGGACCGCCTGGCACTCACACGAGGGAGGTCAGACTCTCTATGTCATCGAAGGTATTGGTCGTGTGCAATCCCGGGGCGAGGAAGCAATCGAGATTCGCTCCGGCGACGTCCACGTGACGGCGAGCGGCGAAGAGCACTGGCATGGAGCGGCCAATGACCACCTCATGACGCACGTCTCGATCACTCAAGGTCCGGCCACGTGGGGTGAACACGTCACCGTCCAGTAAGGGCCAATGCCTGGTCTCGAGCCCAGCCGCGAGTCACATGCTGGGCCTAATCTCGATGCCACTAGATGTGAGTGGCGGGTTGCGTAAGCACCAGGTCGAATGGGGGGAGTGGCATGATGAGTGTGAAGTCGCGTTGGGTGGGCGTCACGGTGTGCACGCCGCCTGTGAAGGCCATTCCATCAGGGAGTTTGTTGGATCATTACGACGAAGTCCGAGCCACTCATGGCTGTACGGCCCACCATTTGTCATTTATCACGTCATCCCGGACACTCGAACCTGTGCATCTAAAACTGACAGACAAGGGTGCCCATCACTTGGTCGTGCTGGTTGGCCATCTCCTCTCGGATTGAATGGGCGCTCGGCCCACCAGTAGAACGGCAGGGCCACCGCCGTGCCCACGCTCCCACGTGGGCCAGCACCGGTGCTGAGTTAGGGCTAACGGCCTTATCGTTTCAGGACCAACGAACCTGGTTGAGCAGACGGGGGTTAATTAGAGTTCCACCTATGTTGAGCACCGTGCACGATCGTCCGCCTCGCCGGCCGAGGTGGGCCGTGGTGCCGTTCGCGGCAAGCTTGGCGTCGTTTTGCGTGCCGTTGGTTCTGAGCGCCCCGCCAGCAGCGGGCGCACCAACCAAGCTCACCGTGGCCACGGGCAGCATCACCTGCAGGAAGTTGACAGGCGCGATTACCTTCACGCCCCCCTGCACTCGCACCTCAACCAGATGGAGACACGTGTCATCTCGCTCCACGCCAGCGATTGCACCACGAAGAAGTCCAATGTCGCCGACGTGAGCAGTGGCGACGTCACCTTCACGGCCCACTACGAAGCCAATGGTTGCTCCGGTGGTGATCCGCTGGCGCTAATTGGTACCGAGACATGGCAACCCAGCTCGGTAGCACCCTCGACCCTGGTATTGAAGGGGTTCTCCAGGAGGGCGAGCGGGAGTGCCAAAGGGTTGGTTTATAGCAACACGCCGGGCCGGCAACAGGTGTTCGTGGTACCCGAGGGGAGCAAGACCGCGTCGGTGAAAGGGTCGTTCGCGGGAAAGTCGAGCTACGCCGTGCAGGAGAACCAGCACGGGAACATCGTGGCGTACGCGGCCCAGATCACGGGACAGCCCGACGCTGCGTGCAAATCGCCAGCCGGCCTATCGGTACTGACGATCGTCAGCGGGGTCGAGACGCTCCCGTAGCTTGGCGAGACAGTCCTTCCCGGCCTTATTCGCTCGACCGCGATGTTCTCATTCGGCCGCGACGAGGCGGCCCCGGCGTTGCAAGCTTTGCGTCGCGCGGTGTGGGAACGCTGCCAGTCGGGTCGACTGTCATTCGCACAGCCCGATAAACAGCTCGGAAAGGTTTGAAAGCTGTCCGCTAAGGCCCACGCTCGGCCCACCGTCCACGGCCTGTCGAAGAAGGGTGTGGAAGAGTAAGCCGCGACTTCGGGAGTGGCGTCGGCTGAAAACCTTTTGTACGAATTGGCCCCTGCCCACAGAGTTGGCGTGACGTTGTCACCACGTTGATGGTTCGTAGATGACGCTGCAAGAGACTGGTCGATTGGCAGGCCCTTTGTCATGACGTGAACTTCTCCCGATGCGTGGGAAGGGTTCGCGCCAAGGAAAGGCTTTCATTTTTCTGTTCGATCTCTTGAGGGCGGGGGTTGAGAATTCATGGGGGCGAATGATGTCGAAAACCTTTTCCAGTGAAGTGCGCGCACGTCGTCTCCACGTCCAACCAACTATTGAGGCCGACGCCGTACCGGGCTACGCTGCAGTGTTCAACGCGGGACTGCTCTACCACGATGAGACGTTTCACCTCTTCGCTCGTGGAGTTCGTTCGGGCTATCGGCGTAATGATGGACCCGAGCCACGTTTCCTCGATTACGTCTCGGACGTCTTAGTGTTCACCTCGAGTGACGGACGGAAATACGATTTTGGCTACGTTCTGTGCGCATCCGGCACCGCCGGCGTACACGGCTTTGAGGATCCTCGAGTGCAACGGGTCCAAAGTGGCGATCGTGAGTACATCGTCATGACCTATACCAATCTGGCTCCTCGTAGGAGCGGTCCGCCCTGGCGCGTCGGCGCCCACCACCTCTTCTGGGATGGTCATCGGTTTTTCCTGGACGAACAGACCGGTCAACTCCTCGGCCCGTCGGATGTGGCCAACAAGGACGCGATCGTCTTCAACTTGAGCGACGAGCGCGTGGCGCTGATCCACCGCATCCACCCCAACATGCAACTCGCCGTATTCGACGACCTTGATCACTTATGGAACGCGGGTGCTGAGTATTGGGACGATTACGTAGCCGACCTCGACGCGCACACCCTGCTCCGCCCAGCGCCGGGAGCCCTCGGCGTCGGGGCCGGCGCTCCGCCCGTCAAAAGCGAAGCGGGGCTCTTGCTCTTTTACCACGAGCAGCGCGCCGACGGCGCGTACACCATGAACTTGGCGCTCTTGGACCATAACACCGGCCGACTACTCGGCCGTCTACCAACCCCCCTGCTCGTGCCCAAGCTCAAATGGGAGCGTCAAGGCGACGTTGACAACGTCGTCTTCGTTCAGGGGGCGCACTGTGACGGCGATACTGTGTACCTCACCTACGGTGCCGCCGACCGGTGCGTAGGCGTGGCGACCGCGCGCGTCAGCCACCTGCTTGACGCCCTGCGCACGTCTTCTCTTGACACACGTCCTCCAACGCGGAGGCGCTCGAAGTATTCGGCATCAATATCGGTGTAGAGGTTCGACCAGAATCTGACGAATTCCCAGAGCTCTTGATCGGCCAGCTGCACTGTGCAATAACGAGACACCGGCTTGCTCCTGAACCTTATAGACGCTGGATATTGAGCCATGATGTCAGATCTCATCGACCCGTGCTAAGGCGTTTTTGTATTCCGGAGCAACCGCGACGTTGGACGACACGGTGAAGTGGCTTGTTAATGAGCTGAGAACCGTGACGGTAGTGGCGAGACGCTCATATGTAAATGCTTCGTGCACCCCCGGATCGGCAATCACTAGGGATTCATATTCGGACGTTTTGGACCTTATCACCCATCCCAGATTCGGTTGGCGCGGTGGAAGGATTCGAACCGGGATGTCGGGGTGCGGCGTTTGGAAGGGTAACCCATTCAACGTTGGTGGGGATAGGTGATAGGGACGCCCGAAACGTCCGTCGATACCTTGACTCGTGGTTCGAATCAGCCCCCTGGCTTGGGTGCATCGAAATGCCGCAACCAAGAAAGCTGAAAAGAAACTCGCGCAATCGTGAACCTATGCCGCTCACCTCGGTTCAGAACTGGCAACAGGGCACTTGGAATTCCTTCCACAGCTCCGGTGTATCTTCCGCGACAGGACAAGCCACCGAGTAGATTCATACAGTGATATTCGTACTCTGCAAGGCGTGTGAGGACTAACGCGACTTGAGAAGTTGGCCCTCCGCCTCTCTTTTCTGATTCCCGCCACGTGATGTCAACGATTGACATCATCCTGAAGATGTCGTAGAAGGATCCGTAGAGTTCTGACTAAGGAGATTTGAGTGAAGCGCGGAATCGGAGTGCTCTTAGCGCTCGCACTCGTAATCGCAATGGCGAGCAATGTCGGTGCCGCACGGTCCAAACTTTCGAGCGAACTCTTGACTTCAAATCAGATGCCAACCGGGTGGAGCGTAATCAAACCCCCAAGTGAGAGTGGAAGCGGTCTCGATTGTCTCGCTGGATACATGAAACCGAAGGGCGCTCTCCTGAGATCGCACGCGAGCGTCGTTTTCGGCTTATGGGGAGGTCCGCCCGTGGTTACCGAAACTCTGGCTATTTACTCAAACCCCAAGACCGCAGACGAGAAGATCATCGCGAGACTGAGTAGCTGTAAACACTTGAGCGGTAGTGCGGACGGAGTGCAAGCCACTGGGACCATCGGACGACAAAAGTTCTCGAAGTACGGAGATGCCAGTACTGCATTCTCAGTAGTCCTTAATGTTCAAGACTCGACAGTCGCCGACTTCCTCTTGATTGTCCGCAAAGGTGATGTCATCATGGCGCTTCAAGAGTTCGATGAACAACAATATGTGGAATTGATTCCGTTTGAAGGTTTCGCCACGAAGGCCTTAGTAAATCTTCCCACTTAAGATCACACGAACATGAGAACAAACGGGACTGCTGAAGGTTCGGTTGACATCTTGACCTGCCCGTGCGGGCAGAGAGTAGTGATATTCAGCTGATCAGCTTGGCCAGAAGTTCAAGAAGGTTTGAAAGCTGTCCGCTAAGGTCCACCATTGTTGTCAAAATGTCAACGTTCTCCAAGTTCAGTGACTGTTCCATCCGTCCGATTGCTCGAACAGGTTCGCATGACTGTCGAAGCTCGGGGCGCTTTGGGCCGTTGCTTAGGGAACCCTTGGCATTCGAGTTGGGTTGCGAGTTGGGCCGATCGAGCAACAATTTGCACGACGAGTCGGTGTCTGATTGAGGCACGCATGGATCATGGGCTGCTTTAGGTCAGAGTAATGGGAATGATCGTGGCTGTGGCGCTGTTCGCGGTGAGGTCGATTCTGGAAAAGGCGGCTCCTGGCATGCCGCGAAACACCAACTGGCTGGTGACATCCGCGCGGTAAGCGGTCGCTGGCGAGACCCACACGGGGATTGACCCAAGCGTGCCGGCGGCTTCATGGTGGTAATGGCCGCAGAGCACTATTCGTACGTCAGAACCTGCGATGGCGTCGAGCAGGCGAGTGGGTTCACGCAGACTGATCCGGGACATCGGCTCGATCGGGGAGGGTATCGGTGGATGGTGGAGCGCGATCACCGTCCCGTCGGGGGCCGGCGTGGCGATGGAGCCTCTTAGAAACTCGATCGTTTCATCCCCAATGACTCCGTACTCTTCGCCAGGCACCGTGGAGTCGAGTGCCACGATGCGAAGACCGTCACGCCAGTGAACCTGGTTAATTGGCGCGCCGTCCTCGACCGCACCCAGGAGGTGTCTCCGGAATTCCTCACGGACGTCGTGGTTCCCGGGGAGGTAGATAACGGTGGCGCCGCATTTGGTCGTCGCCTCCCCGAGCATCTCGGCGAGGTCCTCGTAACGTCCTCCTTCCGCGGTGTCCGCAAGGTCACCGGTGAGCAGAAAGACATCCGGCCGGATGTTGGAGGCCTCAAGCAACTTGAGGCCGCGGAAGAGATTGTCTCGTGGGTGAACGCCAGGAGAGAAGGTCCCGCCGTATGTTAGGTGAACGTCGGAGATCTGAATTATGACATATGAAGCCAACGAGATCGCCTTTCATGAGGATTTCCGGTACTAGTAAATCTGGCTGGGGCATGTTCGCTAAAGGTTCACCGAGGCGATTCGACCGTCATGCCTGCCTGAAGTGCGGCTGAGCACAGCCGACTGTCGTAGGCGACAAATGCGGTTAAGTGGGCCTTAATCGACAGCGCACTCGCTAGATGAATAGCGTCCAGGCTCCGCAATTCGTTCGGGGTGGCGACTGCGGCCTGCTCAATGACGGCACGGTCCACAGGAAGGAGGTCGATTCCTCCGAGAAGGAGATTGGCGGTGCCGACCGCAGATTCATCAATTCGTCGGCAGGTTCGAAGAAGTTCGACTATTGACACGTCACAACTGATCTTGGGCACCTCGACCCTCTCGGCCACCCACTGGGCTAGTACCGAACTTTCGTCCTCTTCGAACACCAGTTTCACGAGAGCGGAGGTATCGAGGTAGATCATGCGAGACGGTCCTGGCGAAGTCCGGAGAGGACTTTCGATGCTGTCCCTTCTCTACCAGCCGAATGACGGCGCTCCGGCAATTGGAATGACGTTTTCGCTGGCGCAAGTCGACCGGTCGAGATGAGGCGATCTCGCTCGGTGGCCGTTGAGGTAGGGGATACGAGAAGAGCGATGAGTTTCCCCCGTTCGGTCACCTCGACCACTTCACCGGCCTTCACTTTCGCTAGGTAGCGGCTGGCGTGCTGTCGCAACTCTCGAATTCCGATCCGGGTCATTGAGCAAGTGTAGCACTGCATGTGCTACAACGTGGTAGCTCGATAACCCATTGCGGATTTCTTGGTGCAAGGCGCCGCATCGAAGAATGGAGCTTACCGGAGCGAGAACGCCATTCCAGAGATGATTCAACGCCCCGGCAACGTTAGGAAGCCGTGAACCGGCAGATAGTTGAGGAGCGGTCGGAGCGGAGGTTAAGAGCTCAAGACTCTTCGAGGAACTCATCGAGGGACTCGGAAAGGTTTGAAACCTGTCCGCTACGGTCCACTCATCGTTGTCGGGAGAGAGGCCCGACCGGCGAAACGAGCGAGAACCCCAACGGAGCGAGGAGCGAAGCCGCCCGCCATGACGAAGCGAAGAATGTTCTTCTGCGCACGACGGGAACGTTACGACACTTCCCACCAATTTCGGAACTATTTCTCAGCCATCCAAAAGCACTTTCACATTACTCTCACAAATGCGCTCTCTACTATGAGCATTGTTCCTTAGAAGGAGAACTAATGAAAAACGTAACTACCCGATCCTTTGCGGTACTCGCGCTAGTCGCCGCCATGGGTATCAGCATTCCATCCGTTGCCTACGCCAGTTCGTCGACCACGACTACAACCGCTGTTCCGAGTGCCAGTTTCGTTGCGGCGCAAAAGGCGCTCGAAGTCCAGCTGGCAAACCGGGCAACGCAACTTCAGCACCTTGTCGCAGACGTGACGGCAGCGACTTCGCTGACCACGAGTACTTCGTCGACACTCCAAGCACGCCTTTCGACCGAGGAATCGAGTATTAATTCTTTGATTACGAAGGTTCCGTCAGACACCACCAAAGCAGAACTCAACGCAGACCGTGCGGCGATGTTAAAGGACAACCGCGTTTACGCGGTGATGTCGCCACAAGTGTTCGAGATGATCGAAGCCTCGGTTGTGGCGAGTCAGGTTACGACGATGCAGGGCAACGAATCGACGCTTCAATCAGAAACTGCGTCACTCGTAGGCCTACCGGGTTACAAGAACGCCCTTAACCACTACAACAATTATGTCACGCGCCTTTCAAACTGGTCAACAAAGATTGTGACCGTTGAGGGTGTCGTGCTTGCCCAGACGCCACAAGGCTACCCAGGGAACACGAAGATCTTCGTCGCCGAGAATCACAAAATTCTCGACGCGAACATTGCTCTTGCGTACGCCGCTTATGACGCGAGCATCATCGGTCTCGCTGCCGGCGGATACACCGGTTCGTAGGGAGTCACGGCGGAACCTAATCAATGGCTGTCGAATATGGCGGTTGGTGACCTCGGTCATCGACCGCCATATTTGTGCGTGTAAACGGCTCATCGTCCTCTATTATCGAAGTTCTTTGTCCCCCCCAACGCTCCTCTCTTCCCCCCCCTCGTTTTCCTGTGGGCGGGCGGTGCGGCGTGGCGGGCGGCTTCGTTCCTCGCTCCGCGGGGGTTCTCGCTCGTTTCGCCGTCCGGGCCCCTCTCTCCCTGCGGGAGCAAGGACACTTGCAATCCGGACGAATTCACTCCTTCACGAGTTGATCCAGGCAGTGGGAAAGGTTTGAAAGCTGTCCGCTAAGGCCCACTCGTCGTTGCCAAAATTACAACGTTCTCCCTGTTAGGGAATTGATTAGCGTGTCTGATCGCCTCAACAGGAGTCTTTCGTTATTCAAACCTGACAACCACGGGACGAGCGAACGCTCGACTCGTTGTCGCTTTGAATCGGCCAGCGGCTGAGAGGGGATTGCTGGCGGTTGAGAACGCCATGGCCTGGCTGACCGCACAGCGTCTGAACACCGAAGGAAGTGATGTAGTAGTTGTGGACCGCTATCCGAGGAAGAGCAACGTAAGTAGGCTGAACGGGTCTGGAAGGAAGTCGGGGATTGCCGAATGAATCTGGCCGAATGGAAGGCACCGGGCGTCGCTTGAAGCGGACAGTCCGACTTCGGAGAGCTTTCACCGCTTTAGGTCTGAGTTCGTGCACGGGTGCCCCCGCCAAGTCAGCGTCGCTCGTCCCGTGGCTTGCTCTCACGCCGGTTTCGACCACCGCCCCGTCGACCACGACGGCACTCGCGCCCGCTCCGTCCCGCACGGCGCGCCAGCTACGAGCGGCGGCCGGTCAAGGTGGCGTAGGACTCGGCAATGAGTTGTCCGGCCATCGTCATCACCGGCGTGGGTGCCACGTGTCGACTGAGCGGCTATCCAGAGGTTGTCGGCGGCACGGCCACCCGAGCACCAGCGCTGCTCAATGTCAATAGATCCGGGACGTGCTTCGGCAACCCAATACCCGCCGACCTATCCACGGGTCAACGAGGAGAGCTGTTCTTGGGTACCAGCGACGGGTGTCAGGCACTCAACGAGCCTACGCAAACTAAGTGGAACAGCCTCACGAATACCTGGACCGATTCGACCCAGAGCGGGCCGTGTCACAGTGAAAGAGTGGGAAGCAAATGAGCGTAGACCCAATAATTCGCCGCGTGTCAGTCGTGAGCACGGGTCACGTCAAGATCCGTCCCGATCACGAGTCTTCGACTTGGCGACCGTTGTACTTGTGGTTGCTCACGTCCCAGAAATGGACGGGGGCAAGACCTATTAACGCGTACGTCATCGAGCACCGCCAGGGAGTCGTGCTCTTCGACACGGGACAAGATCGCGCTTCGGTGACAGAACGTGACTATTTTCCCGGTGGGTTCACGAAAGTGCTGTATGACCGTCTAGCTCAGTTTGAGATAGGCCCGGACGAGACGCTCACCGCTGGGTTAGACAGATTGGGATACTCAGTGAGCGACGTTCGTTTGGCGGTGCTCTCCCATCTCCATCAGGACCACATTGGGGGCCTTCCGGTTTTGGACGGGGTCGATATCGTCGTGAACTCGGTCGAGTGGAGGACACTGTCAACTCCCTTGCCCGAGCTTCGTGGACTCATGACCCGCCACATGGACCTGCCGGGGCTTCGCTGGCGCCAGATTGACTTCACGGCTACGAAGGACCCAGATCTTTCTCCCTTCAGTCTTAGTCACGACTTGTTCAATGACGGAAGTCTGGTGCTCATTCCAACGCCCGGGCACACGCCCGGTTCGATGTCCTTGCTGGTGCGCCAGGAGGGTCTGCCGCCACTCTTGATGGTCGGTGATGTCACGTACGACATCCATGTGTTCGAAGGTGGTCACATTCCGGGGGTTGGAAGTCGACGTCGGCTACGCGAGACTTCCGACAAGATACGAGAACTGCGCGGTCGAATGCCCGAATTGGTGATTCTGCCGGCGCACGATCCCGGAGCGGCCGCTCGTCTGGCGAAGGCTTGGGCTATGCGCAATGACACTTGAGGACTGACCAAAATGTCCCCGTACGGTTCGTGGGCTGGAGGGATTCGAACCGGGATGGTCGAGGTGCGGCGTTTCGGAGAGCCATTTCTGATAGTCGAGGATTCTCTCGTCCTCTCTGGGAGTTTCGAACTGTAGAACGGACGTGGGCGATTTTCAAAGAAGACGGGACTAAGGATGTTCCGAATCCATGGTTTCGGAATCGCGCGATGGCAAATCCAGCGAGCATGAAAGGTTTGAAGGCTGTCCGCCAAGGTCCACTCATTGTACGGCTCACTAATCGTTGTCACATTCGCAACATTGCGCTCGGTATGACAACAAGATTCGGCGTCCGCTGTTGAAATGGCCTTGGGTGCCTGCAGTGTGTCGAGTTCGGCGAGCCTTGTCGCATGCCTTGCGAATGAGTCCTTGCTCCAAGTCGTGGCGTCCGAGTCGATCGAGCGCGATGGCGTCACATCTCGCTGGTTCTTAGGCGAACAAAGGATTGGAGGACGCCACCTGGGCCAACCGAGAGCACTTCCAACACCGGCGAGTACAGTTACTTATAGCGAGCAGACCGAATTGGTCGGTCTGTCGCCCTGAGAATTGAGTATTCGTGGCACAAGGAACAGTGAAGTTTTTCAATGCAGAAAAGGGATTCGGTTTCATCTCGCGCGAGCAAGGTGATGACGTCTTCGTACATTTCTCCAACATTCAAGGCGACGGCTACAAGAGCCTCGAAGAGGGCCAGCGCGTCGAGTTCGACGCCGTGCCCGGCAAGAAGGGCGAGGAAGCGCAGAACGTCCGCGCGATCTGAGATTCATCGGCACGCTCAGGCTCCGCGCGCATCGCGGGTGGAGCCTGAGCAACCCGCGGCGCCCAGCGAATAGATGTGCGAGATCGCCGCTCGCCAGAATCTGCGCGTCCATCGTGAGTGGTGCGCCGCCGAGGTGAACCGCAAAGTTCCCCAAGCTAGCGCAGGATCTTTACCTCCGTTCGCCTACCGTTACGCGTCTCGTTGTTTGAACGATGGTGGGATCTAGCGATTGCGCGTGGAGCGTGGGGCTGAGCGGGTCATGCGTTTCGTCTCGACGAGACTTTGGGTGATCCGTGTCCTCGAAGAACCGGGAACGTACTGGCGACCCGATTGGCAACACGTCGCTTAGATCACTCAAGTGTGACTCATTGGTTGCCTCGCGGAGGTGCGTTTGGGTATTGTCGAAGGTTCGTAAGTCGCTACGGTCCACCACGAACTCGCGTGAGATGACGAATCCAATCGGGCCGATTTCGCAATCGGATTTAACGAAATTGGCCCGATCGGGCAGCCTCGTTCATGGACCGGAATGTTGACGTGTCTCGCATCCACTGACTTCGTGGCCGACTCAACCCGTTCAGTGCGAGTCGGAGATCGAGGAGTAGACGTGACGGGCCGATCGTGCGACGAACGTGGGCACCATCGTTCGGAGTGATCGTCGACGAAGAAGGGGTTTCGTCGGCCCCCTTCAGTTGATGATCGCTCCAGTACCTGCTAGTTCTTCTGTAGCTGCAGTTCGCGCCACGTGCCGCGAGGAGAACCCGGTTCTTTGGGTAGACCAAGCACCATCTCTCCAAGGATGTTGCGCTGAACTTGAGAGGTACCGGCGTAGATCGTGCCGGCTCTCGCCACGAAGAACGTGCCAACCCACGATGCGCTATCGTTCGGCGCACCTTGTTCGTCGGTGCCAAATGAGCTGATCGGCCAGCGACCGGATGGAACCATCGCGTCGGGTCCCAGGATATCGACGGCCAACTCGCTCACGACTTTGTGGTACTCGCTCCAGTACAACTTGAAGATCGACTCGTCGGGACCAGGTTGGCCGCCCGATAGGTACTTCGTGAGAGAGCGCATGCCGAGGAAGCGCATGATCTCAACCTTCGAGTACGCCCACGCGAGCCGTTGGCGAATCAGCGGATCGTCGGCGCGACCATGCTCTTGGGCGAGCGCCACGAGCCGGTCGAATTCGATGCGGAACATGATCGGGAGGGTGGCGGCCGCCTCACCACGCTCGTAACCGAGGAGCGTCATAGCGACGGTCCAGCCGTTGTTCACGCCACCGACGATGTTGGACTTGGGGCAGCGCGCATTGGTGAAGAAGACCTCGTTGAACTCCGAGTCGCCGGTCATCATCTTGATGGGGCGTACCTCCACTCCGGGCTGGTCCATGGGGACCAGCAGGAACGAGATGCCCTTGTGCTTGGCGACGTCTGGCTCGGTGCGCGCGAGCACGAAGATGTGGTTCGCCAGGTGTCCCGCCGACGTCCAGATCTTCTGCCCGTTGATGATCCACTCGTCGCCGTCGAGCTCGGCTCGCGTCGCCACGTTCGCAAGGTCGGAACCGGCGTTGGGCTCGGAGTAGCCCTGGCACCAGATGTCCTCGTACGAAAGGATGCGCGGCAGGAAGTGGTCCTTTTGCTCCTCGGTGCCCCAATGCAGGATCGTGTTGCCGACCATTTGGATGCCGAAGCCGTCGTTGGTGGTGCCGGTGGGCACGCCGGCCCTGTAGAACTCCTCGGCGAGGATCACCTGTTCCAGTGCGCTGAGACCGCCTCCGCCGTACTTCTTCGGCCACGAAGCCGCGAGCAGCCCGTTCTCGTGCAGCGTCGAGCGCCACTGCGCGGCGAATTTCCATGCCTCCTCGGACGGTAGAGCCCCCAGGCCCTTCCAGTCTTGGGGCAGATGGCTGGCAAGGAATGTCTGGACCTTCGTGCGGTACGCCTCGGCTTCGGGAGAGTAGGTCGGATCCATGGCATTCTCCTTACTAAGGATGCTCGGGCTGTGGCGCTAAATCTAGTTGCTGGGCCGTCCGGGCGAGGAGGCTCACAATCATGACATCGACTCTCAGACAGGAACCGAAGAGGCCGTTCGCCACCCCGTTCACGGTTACCGGCCCAGCCCGTCAGCCCCGTCAGATGCTCGACGGCCAGCAGTACGGCGGTCACGCCAGCGTCCACGACGCCGTGGTTGCCGACAACCTCGGACTGGCCGGTGCGCCGATCGAGGGTCCCACCCACTTCTCACAGTTTGATCCCCTGGCCGTCGCCGGCCTTGGTCTTGAGTGGTTCGAGACGGGCTGCATCAGCGCGCACTTCTCGAACATGGTCGTCGAGGGCGAGGAGGTCGTCGCCACGCTCACCCTCACTAACGAAGCCTCCAGCCGGATCGAGGCGGTCAAGGGAGACGGGGCTACCGTCCTGACGGGGACGGCAACGGTTGGCATCGACCAGCCCACCGAGCTCGACGCGCGACGCGCCCGACCGGGCGAGCCCGGACAACTCTTCATCCTTGACCAGCTCGAAGTCGGACAACGCAGCTCCTCGCCTAATCCGGCGCGTGTCGACTTTGACTCCTCGAACGGCTACCTCTACCCGTTCTCGCTGCGCCAGAAGCTCGCCGCCATCACCGAACCGAGTGAGTGGTACCTCACGGACGCCAATCCGTGGGGCCGGCCCGTCCTCCCGTTCGAGATGATCAGCGTCCTGGCACACAAGTCGGGGAGTGAGTTTGCAGTCCGCGGCCCGGTCATCGGGCTGTTCCTCGATCTCGAGGTCCGCCTCGAGCACGGTCCCGTGTTCGTCGACCAGGACTACCTCGTCGAGCACAAGATCATCGGACTCTCGCAAAGTCGCCGCACGGAGTCCTACTGGGTGCGCAGCACCCTCACCGACGCCGGCTCTGGCGATGTCGCGGCAACCGTTGTGCTGCACTCGGGTGTCTTCAAAGCATCGTACGCGGACTATCCGCCAGACCGACTCTGAGGAATGCGACCGTGAAGGCGCCGGCCGCCTGCACCAAGATGAAAATTTTACTATTTCCATGGGATTAGTAGGGAGTTAGAATGCGAGGATGCAAAGTGACTCCGGAAAGGTGTAATCACCATGAAGATCGCAGACGACATAACCCAACTAGTAGGTAACACGCCCCTCGTGCGACTGCGCCGATTGACCGCCGACAGCAAGGCCCAGGTGGTCGCGAAGCTCGAGTACTTCAACCCAGCGCACAGCGTGAAGGACCGTATCGGGGTCGCCATGATCGACGCCGCCGAGAAGGCGGGCAAGATCGGTCCGGACACCGTCATCCTCGAACCGACGAGCGGCAACACCGGCATCGCGCTGGCGATGGTGTGCGCCGCGCGTGGCTACAAGTGCGCGTTCACGATGCCCGAGACCATGAGCAGGGAGCGACGCGCGCTGCTTCGCGGCTACGGGGCCGAGCTGATCCTCACGCCCGGACCCGACGGCATGGGCGGAGCCATCGCGAAGGCGCAGGAGCTCGCCAAGGAGGATCCCCGCTACTTCATTCCCCAGCAGTTCGAGAATCCGGCCAATCCGGCGATCCACCGCACGACGACCGCCGTCGAGATATGGGACGGCACCGACGGCGAGGTTGATTTCGTCGTGGCGGGCGTCGGCACCGGCGGGACCATCACCGGCATCGGCCAGGTCCTGAAGGAACGCAAGCCGTCGGTGAAGATGATCGCCGTCGAGCCGGCGGCGTCGCCGGTCCTCTCGGGCGGCCAGAAGGGGCCTCACCCGATCCAGGGCATCGGCGCGGGTTTCGTCCCGGCGATACTCGACACCGGTGTCATCGACGAGATCATCGAGGTCGAGAACGCGGACGCCTTCGATCTGGCCCGGCGCGCGGCTCGCGAGGAGGGACTGCTCGTCGGCATCTCGTCCGGCGCCGCGATCTGGGCGGCACTGCAGGTGGCGGCCCGACCGGAGAACGCCGGAAAACTCATCGTCGTGATCATCCCCTCGTTCGGTGAGCGCTACCTTTCGACGGCGTTGTTCGAGGGACTCAGCGACTGAACATGCTCTCGACCCTGCGCCACGACCTCGCCACCGTGCGCGACCGCGACCCTGCGGCGCGCTCGACGCTCGAGGTCGCGCTCTGCTACTCGGGCGTGCACGCGCTGTGGGGCCATCGCCTCTGCCATTGGCTCTGGCAGCACGACCTCAAGCTGCTCGCGAGAGCTGGCTCAGGGTTCGTGCGACTGCTGACCGGTGTTGAGATCCACCCCGCCGCGGTCATCGGCAGCGGCCTGTTCATTGACCACGCGTCCGGTGTGGTGATTGGCGAGACCGCGCGGGTCGGCGACGACGTGACCATTTACCAGGGTGTCACGCTTGGCGGCACGAGCCTCGATCCGGTCAAGCGCCATCCGACGATCGGCGACCGTGTCACGATCGGCGCCGGCGCCAAGATCCTGGGCCCGATCACCGTTGGCGACGACAGCCGCGTCGGCGCCAACGCCGTTGTCGTGAAATCCGTCCCGCCCAACTCGGTCGTCGTGGGCGTGCCCGGCCAGGTCATCTCGCGCAGCAAGCCCCGGGTCGAGCAAGAGCGACCGGATCTCGAGTCCGTGCTCATGCCCGACCTCTTCGGGTCCAGCCTGCAGACGTTGCTCGCCCGCGTCGACGAGCTCGAAGCGTTGTTCGAGGCTCGATCGGTCCTCAACGACGTACGCCCATCGAAGTCCGGCGTGTGGTCAGGCGAGGATTTCTCGATCTAGTCGGCGTTCAGCATCAGGCGTGCAGCCGTAATTCGAAGCGTCCAACTTCATCGGGAACGATGCCTACGTGGACGGGCGTTCCGCGATCGCCCGCCCTCGACGGCGAACCCTACCGGCACCGTGGAGCAGGGGAGAGCGTAATCCTGTAAATCTCCTTAATTCTGATCTTTTTAGTCATGTATAGTGCACACCATGTCAAAAGAGGCGATTCGCAGATGTAGAACTCGCGGCGCCGCGACCCGCGCGCAGTTACACGGTCATAGTTGCGCGGGTAGCACCGCGGTGTTCTCGTGAGCCCCGCCCGACGCGACACGTACGACGACCCCTACGGCCTCGGGCTCGACAGTCAGACGACCCAGGGACTCCCGTTCCTCAACCCCTACCGCACGATCGGTGAGTTGAACGACGCCGAGATGATGAAGCTTCGCCGACACCCCTTCGAGGTCGCGGCGGCGGTCATCGATACCTATTCGAAGGGCGGCATCGACGCCCTGAACGCTGTGCCTGGCGAGGTCGAGCGCCTGAAGTGGGTCGGCGTCTACCCCCAACGCCAGGGGGGCGACGCATTCATGATGCGGGTGAAGGTTCCCGGTGGCGTCTTGACGGCGGACCAGGCGCGCGAAATCGGCCTCGCCGCCGAGGCCTACGGCTCCGGGCCAGACGATCACCCCCTCTTCGGCAACAACTACTGCGACATCACCACGCGCCAGACCATCCAATTGCACTGGCTCGAGATGGCCGACATCCCGAAGATCTGGAAGCGTTTCGCGCGAGTGGGGCTGACGACGGTTCAAGCGTGCGGTGACTGCGCGAGGAACGTGACGAGTTGTCCCGTCAGTGGCGTCGACCAACACGAGCACGTCGACTCACTGGGCGTCGCCACGGCGATCTCCGACTTCTTCACGGGTAACCGGACCTACGCGAACCTGCCCCGCAAGTTCAAGATCTCCGTCAGTGGTTGTGCCGAGAACTGCTCGCGCGTCGAGATCAATGACGTGGGCCTCTGGCCCGCGCAGTTGGGTGACCTCGCGGGCTTCAACGTGCTCGCCGGTGGCGGACTCTCCGATGGCGAGCGCCTCGGTTCGGATCTCGACCTCTTCGTCACCCCCGATCAAGCGGTCGAGCTCGCGCGCGGGGTCGCCCAGCTCTACGCCGAGCTCGGTAATCGAGAACACCGCGGGCTCTCGCGCATGCGCTACCTGGTCCAAGAGCTCGGCGCCGACCAGTTCCGGGCAGAACTCGTCGCCCGACTCGACTTCGAGCCGTGTTCGGGTGCCCGGTCGCTCACGACCGGTTTTCGTCGCGACCACGTCGGCGTGCACGCCCAACGCCAGGATGGCCTTTCCTACGTGGGCTGTGTCGTTCCCGCGGGGCGCCTGACCGGCGCGGAACTGGTGGAAGCCGCGCGGCTCGCCGAGAAGTACGGCGACGCCACCGTGCGCCTCGGCGTTGACCAGAACTTCATCGTGTCGGGGATTCGCGAGGCTCGACTCGACGAATTCCTCAAGGAAGAACTGATCGCGAAGTTCAGCCCCGACGCGGGACCCTTCACCCGGGGTGTCGTCGCGTGCACCGGCAACGAGTTCTGTCGTTACGCCATCACCGAGACCAAGCAGCGCGCCGTGCAGCTCGCGAAGAGGCTCGACGCGCGCCTCGGAGAACTCTCGCCGGACAGCCCACTTCGCAAGGTGCCGCTGCGCATCCACTTGTCGGGCTGCTCGGCGTCGTGCGCCCAGCCGCAGATCGCCGACGTCGGGCTCCGTGGAGCGGTCCACAAGGGGGAGAGCGCGCTCGAGGAGGCCTACGACGTGGGCCTCGGTGGCGCGCTCGGCCCTGAGGCGGGGTTCCTCAATTGGGTCGAGGGTGCCGTGCCAGTGCGAGCTCTCGAAGACGCCATCTTCAACACGGCTCTCGCCTACGACCAGGGTCATCTCGATGGCGAGACCTTCACCGCGTGGTCGAGGAGGGCGAAGATCGGCGAACTACGCAACATCGTGAACGGAAGGACGACGTGAAGGGTCACCCACTGCGCGAAGAGATGAACGACATCGCCGAAGCACCACGCAAGACGTGGTTCTGGGAGCTGGCGGCCGGCGTGATCGACGCCGACCGCTGTATCCAGTGCGGCACGTGCGTCGCGGTGTGCCCTTCGAATTCGATCGGCGTCAATGAACTGACGAACCTGCCCGAACTGGTGAAGATGTGCACGGGTTGCTCCTTGTGCTGGGACTTCTGCCCGCGCGCGGGACTGCGCTACGAGACGACCTGGCCGCCCTCGACGCCACCCGCCGACGCCCAGCCGGTGACGCTGATCTCCAAGCCCGACCCGAGTGATCCGTACTGGAAGATAACCGGCGCCGATCCGAGCGAGGGCCTCGGTCGCGTGCTCGGCTCGTACAGCGTCCGCGGCGCGCAACGCAACGACGACGTCCAAGATGGCGGCGCGGTGACGGCGCTCTTGGGCGCTCTGTTGAAGTCGAGGGCCATCGACGGCGCACTCGTCTCCCAGCCCTCGAGTGACCCCGAAACGCCGTGGAAGGGTGTCGCCACCATCGCCACGAATGTGGCCGAACTCCGAGCGGCGGCGGGTTCGTTCTATAACCAGACCATGGCGCTCGCCGAACTCGATCTCTCCAAGTACGCCTTACCCGCTAAACCCCGCATCGCCCTGGTGGGGACGCCGTGCGAGGTCGAAGGGCTTCGCGCCATGCAGTCGCGACGCTGGCCGACGGGCAACCATCGCGTCGACGCGGTGGTGCTCACGATCGGCTTGCTGTGCACCAAGAGCTTCGACTACGAGAAGTTGATGCTCACCGAACTTGAACGCAATCGAGGGATCGATCTACGCCGCGTCAGCAAGGTGGACGTCACGCGCGGCCGGCTCATCGTCGAGTACTTCGACGGCGCGATCGCCCTGAACGAGCCCATCAAGGAGTTCCACGGTGCCGCACTGAAGGGCTGCGACGAGTGCGGGGACTTTCTCGGGCGAGCAGCGGACATCTCGGTTGGATCGGTGGGCTCGGACGACGGCTGGACTTCGGTCATCGTCCGCACTCCACGGGGCATGGAGGCCTTCGACCAATCACGTGGTGCTTTTGACATCCGGGCGCTTGGCGACCCCGATGCGCTGTTACGACTGGACGAACTGGACAAGAGCATCGCGTTCAGGTCGCTGCAGCGACCCTTCGATCCCAATGGTCCGTTCTTCATCGATTACGAGGATCACCTGAAGAACTACACGCACTCTGACCGCGCGCCGGTGTTCGTTCGCACCAAGAGCGCATCCACTCGAGCCCAGTCCCGCAAGAGCGTCGTCGAGCAATCCGTTTCAGCGACCGAGAAGTAATCCGTCGAGCGAAGGGCTGCCAACTGCTGGGCCTTGGTTCCCCAGGGCATGGCATTGCCCGTGCCGTGGGCTTGTGCTACGCCGTTCCCACGGCCAAGGTCCGCTGGCAATATCCATGAGATGAGAGGCGACCGGCGTGCGACTGGTTGCGAACTGCACCCGTGATGGACCTCGAGTTTCCCTTCCTCGCAGGGGTGAGCGGTGGTGAACCAGATCGCGGCGTTTTGAGGCCTTGGCGCCCGCTGGTGCGTCCGTCACTGACGGAACGGCGTGAGCCCACACCACGGTACGCTTGAATGTAGTGAAGGACGCCCATGACCTCAGTCGCTGATGTCCTGGGCGGCCGTTACCGCCTCGTCCGCCTGCTCGGCCGAGGCGGAATGTCTGACGTGTATCAGGCGGCTGACGAGGTCACCGGCATCGACGTCGCGGTCAAGATTGTCCGCTCGGGTGATCCGGAGTTCGCACGAAGGCTGGGCCAGGAAGCTCGCGCTTTGGAGAGTTTCGAACATCCCGGTCTGATCAGGCTCCTTGACGTTGGCGCGATAGGCGACCAGGCCTACCTGGTCATGGAACTTATCCCCGGCCAAACGCTCGCCCAGGCCCTTCGTGCCGGGCCGCTCTCGTCGAGAGAGACTGCAAACCTCGGTGCGCGACTGGCCGACGCCCTGGCTTACGTGCACGAACGAGGCGTCGTTCACCGCGACGTGAAGCCTTCGAACATATTGCTGTCCATGAACGGGGAAGCTTGGCTCGGCGACTTCGGAATCGCCAGACTCCACGACACCTCGACACTCACCGCTACGGGAACGACAATGGGGACCGTCTCGTACATGGCGCCCGAGCAACTGGAGGATCACCAGGTGGGGCCGGCGGCCGACATCTGGTCGCTCGGGGTCATCCTGCTCGAGTGTCTCACGGCCCGGCGCGTGTACGAGGGGACGCCGAGCGAGGTACTCGCTCGGCGACTAGCCGGACCCGTAGCGCTGCCCGCCGATCTTCCGGTGCCGTGGAAGCTGGTGCTCACGGGAATGCTCACCCGCCGCAGTGACCAACGTCTCGAGGACTTCCAGGTCGCCGCATTGCTGGGTACCCGCGCGTTCGACGCTCCGTGGTCACCGCCGGACGGCGAGGCCACCACTCGGCTCGGCGCGGTGGGCCCGGGTGACCAGACCGCGATGATGCCCGGTGTCGTTGGGGTCGGCGCGATAGGTGACGAAACCCGCGTCATCAAGCCAACTCGGACGATTACCGAGACCAAGAAGCGACCCAAGGCGACTTCGCGGGTGTGGGCGGCGGCAGTGGTAGTTGCGGTGCTGGGCATCGGGAGTTTCTTCATCTTTGGGTCGAGTCCTCGCAATCCTCCTCCCGTGACGACTACGAAACCCCCGGTGACGACAACCACGGTGCTCGCAGGTACCGCAGCGCTCAACGCACTGACGAGTCAGGTCCTCGCCGGCGAAACCGCGGGCAACGTGGACAACGCCTCGGGCCAGGCGATCATGCAGCAAGCGCGGTTCGCGCAAGCCGATTACACCTCGGGTAAGACGAAGCAAGCAGCCAACGATCTCGAACTCGCGGACAGCGCTATCGCCAACGGGATCACGAATGGCACCATCGGGCCCACCGAAGGCCAGCTGCTTCAGGGTGACCTCGCGCTCCTGGCGGGCACGCTCAATCTGAGTTCGGCGGTGGCGCCTCCTACGACCACGTCCACGACGTCCACGACGACGACGACGTTGCCGTCGTTCGGCAACGGTAACGGTAACGGCAACGGCAACGGCAACGGCAACGGCAACGGCAACGGCTAACGGCAACGGCTAACGGCGGGTGAGCGGTGATTATTGGCTTCCGCAGGGGCATCGATTGCCGCCCGCTGGGAAGAGCTTTGAGAGTACTGTTGTGTTGCCAAGACTTGGCGCTGCCGCATGGAAGTGGTCTCTGTCCTCGAGGACCACGATGAGCGGAATTCGGGGACGATTGAAGGTTTCACCTAATGAAACTGCGCCGCCCATGAGGTTTGGCCGTCGAGCGCGACTCGACTTACGAACACTTGTCCGACTCGCGGTACTCGCTTTGATCATCGTGGTGATCTTGAAGTTGCTGAAGGTCATCTAACTGCTACCTCGGCGAGGTAGCGGTCGCAGGGCACTAGGGTTCAGACCTTTCTAGTCGGATCCAACCATCGGGAATGAACGTGCGTACAGATACGCCGCGGACCGACCTCTCAACCGCACGGTGACGGATCAAGGAAGCGTCCTAGGCGTCGCCTTACCGCCCCTTCTTCCTGGGACGGCATCGTCTGGATGGGCTCCATGGGGTACCGAGGCTGGTTGAGTTGGTCTCGTTGAGGTCTCCAGAAGTGCATCTCTGCACCCCAACGCATTCACGCGGAATCTGGTCGTCAGGGGAAGCGGAGGAGGGCTCGTATTTGTCCTTCCAGCTTGCAGCGTCGCGATCAGGTCGCCCAAAGTGTCGCGACGCCATTGGGAGTTTCCTGGGACTCGCACGCCGAATCGTTCCTCGAGAAACCGAATCTGAGAAGTGTGGTCGAAGACGTCGGAGGACACGAAGCCGCCCCGACTGAAGGGGGAGACCACCAGCATCGGGACTCTGAACCCCAGCCCCAATGGTCCGGCGATCTCCAGCGCGCTTGACGGCAGGGGACTCGCCGTGATGGGCTCGCCCGAAGTGCCGAGTGGTGCCACCGGGGGAGCAACGTGGTCGAGGAAGCCACCGTTCTCGTCGTACGTGATGAAGACGACGGTCTTGGACCAGACGTCCTTGTTGGAAACGAGAGCTGGAGGACTCTGTTGATTAACCACGCCCCGTAGCCCGGGGGAGTCGTGGCCTGTTCGTCGTAACCATCCGGTGGGATGATCCACGACACGCTCGGCAACGTTCCGGTTCGCACGTCATGGGCGAAGTCGCGCGGACAGGTGGGCAGGAAGGCCTTGAGGAAAGGGGAGCTGGACACCGTGGGGTTGACGATCAGTGTTCGCCGCGTACGGTTGGGCGAATGCGCCGAGTGACGCTGCCGGATGGTCGTTGAACCCTGCGACACCCTTGTACGACCCGAAGTAGCGGTCGAAAAAGCGGTTCTCCTCCATCAGGAAGACCACGTGTACGATGGCCCCGATGTCGGAGCGGCTGGACCCACATGAGTCTCCCCGTCTGTCGTCGCAGATGAGGCTCTTCCCGTTGCCGCCAATGCGCCTCGCACCGCAACGGCGCCAGTGAGGAACTGTCGACGATCGATCGTTGGTGCCATGTCGAAGCCTCACTCTTCCTGCGCCTCATCGCGAACCCTCTGAGCGATAACTGGTGCAGTACCGCCTTGGACGAGGTGGTGTTGAGAACAGGCCTCTACTCATCCGCTGTTCATTGGCCTGTCGTTGCCGTTACTGCCGGCGAGGGCGTGCAGTCACGGCCTCGCCGGCGCGCCAGTCTTGGTGAGAAGAGAGGCCAATCGTCAACGCCAATGACCAGAGCGGCGTGCCCTTCAGAAGGACACGCCGCTCTGGTCAGCACGTGCGTTCAGGAAGGCTTTCCCGGCTTCGCGGGAGGAGCACCGAGCGCAGTCAAGGCGTTACTTCGAGTAACCATCGCGGCGCCGATCCACCCTTCAAGGGTGATGCGGGCCTGCCTACGTTGCGCGGAGGTCGTCGCGCTCGACAGAGCCTCGGAGTACGTTGCCTGAGCCGTGGCGACAGCGGTGCGGAACGCTTCGTTGGCCGCCTGTAGTCCGGTCACCCATGCGGTGCCGTTGTAGCCGGCAGGTGGCGCCGGCGAATCGCCCGCGGCGGTAATCGCGGTGACGCGAGCGTTCAGCGCAGCAACCAGTGCGGCGTCCAGGGCAGCTAGCGCCGCCTGACGTTCGGCCTTGGTAGTCGCGACAGCCCTTGCGGCCGCGTACGTGGCACGTGCGCTCTGCACCGATGCTCGGTAGGTCGAGTTGATCGACTTCAGACCCTTGATGTAGGTGACCCACGTCGCGTGCCACGTCGCCCATGCCGATGGAGCGACGGTAGCGCTGGTGACAGACGTCGACGTCGTGGAATCGGCGTAGGCAGCTGCTGGAATGCCGATACCCATGGCGGCGACCAATGCGAGCGCCGTGATTGATCGGGTGGCAATGTTGTTCATCTGGTTCTCCTTTCACAAGAACAGTCGTCACCATAGACAACGAGGTTGTGAGATCTATGTGAGAACGCTGTTGGTGCGCTGAGAGTGTCTGTGGATTTGGAAAGAAGGTCCTCGCGATGTGACGTGCACCTCGATGGACTGGCGCCGTTGTCAACAACGTGACGAATTCCGGCCACTACTCGCCGCCGCGAGCATCACTTCGCCCAGCGCCGCGGCCCCGTGAGCGGTGGAGCTCACGCGCACTGGCCGGTGAATGGACGTCGACTATCCCACCCACCCACTCCCTCGGAACGTACATTTCAAACGTGGATATCAAGAGGAGTGACGAGCTTCGCGGGAGCGCGTAATTCTTCAGCGTCGTCCTTCGGCTGTTGGCACTCTTGACCCTCTTTGGCACGTTCTTCGCCACATGGGAGGTGAACCGAGTTGGCGCGACACTGGGCGTGTCGAGCAACAACGACCCGGCAACGTGGTTCGTCTTCGCGGGAGGCATCGTGGTTGCGATCCTCTTCGCGGCTGTCGGCTACGCGCTCGGTATGTTGTGCGCAATCTACGATCGTCAGGAGGTCGGACCCGAGGAACTGAACGCGGAATATGAACGAGCCGCACGGCCGCGAGAAGCGCTGCGGCAGAGAGCCAAGAAGGTGGACGAGGCGATCACGTACGAGAAACTCCCGCCGCGAGAAGTCAGCTCCCAACCGGTGACTCCTCCCGCACCCGCTCCCGGTCCGCCGGCGGCCGTCAAACAATCCATCCGTCGGGCTGATGTCGAGGATGGGCAGCGGGCGGGCCCCTGGGAGTGGCTCACCCGTGAACGACACTTGTTGCAACCGAGAGATGATTGAGGCCTCTCGAACCGATGGCTGGCGCGTGTGAACGAGCGAAGGGCTTTGACGAGCACCCGACCGTTGATGGGCCCGAGCGCGACGCGTTCATCGAGCACTACGAATTGCAGCCAATCGACCGCCAGACCAATGGTCCGCAACTCTTCTACGGGCTGCGGCACCAGACCCACATCGTCAAGCCGGGCCAGACGGCACCTTCAGCGATCAGGTCGGGTATTGGCTCTGGGAGCCGGCCGCCGATCTGGTCACCTTCTCGTTGAGCATCCCGCGCGGCCAGGCGCTCCTCGCCGCGGGACACTGCGGCCCCGACGCCGCCTTGCTCGAGGTTCCCGGACTCGAAGAGCCGTTCGCACGCGTCGACCGCAACACCTTTCGAGGATTCCGCCACCAACTCCGAATCCCATAGCGACCAACGCCCCAGGGCGCCAGCGACTTGTCGGGCGAGGGAGCTGGCCGACTCTCGTTCAGGACCGTCCCCATGCGCCTTCCCAGAGTTCTGCGGATGAAACAGGTGGGGACCCGCGCTTGGTTCGTGCGAGCGTCGCGCGTAGTCGGTTGGTTAGATTCTCAAGATGAACGCCGAAATCGAACTCCTGGCCGATCGACTCCTCGCTGCGTGGTTCACGCATTCGCCGTTGGAGGCAGCCCTCAGCGGACTGCCCGACGTCGGCGAGGGCCTCGGTGATCTCTCCTGCTCCGCCCAGAGCCAGTCCGCCGGAATCTTCGCGTCGATCGCTTCGCAGGCCGAAGATCTCCTCGCCCGCGTCGCTGGCGAGGAGATGGAACCGGATGGGTCGGATCTGGTGACGCTCGACCTGGTTCGTTTCACTGCCGGCGCCTACGCGAGGTACCTTCAGTTTCCTGGGCTGGAGTTCACGATCACCGACCTTTACGACGCCCCTCTCTCGGGCCTCGTCGCGGTCCTGCCGATGCTCTCCCTGGACACTGCCGAACGTCGTGCGAGCTACCTGGAGCGTCTGCGCTCGTTCCCGACGTTCTTGGAACAGGCGGTGGAGCGTCACCGCATCGGGATCGCCGCGGGGCGCAACCCGACGGCGAGGGGAGTGCGGGCGGCGCTCGCCCAAATAGATGAGGTGCTCGCCGACCCCGACCTCGCCGGTATCCGCCGGCGCGATGCCGCTGACGCCGACGACGATTTCGCGACCAAGCAGGAACAAGTCGTCGTCGACTCGGTGCTCGTGTCCATCAGCCGGTACGCGCAGTTCCTGAGGGACGAGGCGCTCCCGGCCGGTCGCTCGGATGAGCATCCCGGGTTGTGCTGGCTGCCTGAGGGCGATGACATGTACGCGGAGTGCATAGAGTTCTTCACGTGGTCCGATCGCAGCGCGGAGGACTTGCACGCGCAGGGTCTCTCGATCGTCGAACATCTGAACGAAGAGTTCGTCGAGATCGGTTCGCGTCTCTGGGGTGCCCGCGACGTCACCGAGGTCCATCATCGATTGAAGACCGACGTCGCCCTCAGGTTCGAGAGCAGCGAGGAGATCCTGGCGACGGCCGTCGAAGCCGTGCGCCGGGCCGAGCAGGCGGCGCCGGAGTGGTTTGGGCTCATCCCACACGTGGCGTGCGCGGTCGAGCCGATTCCCGAGGCGTTGGTGGATGGCGCTCCCGTCGCCTATTACTTCGCCGGGGCCCTGGATGGTTCTCGGGCGGGCACGTACTACGTGAACACCACCAAACCGGGCGAGCGGGACCGTCACGTCGCCGAGGCCGTGGCCTTCCACGAAGCGGTGCCCGGGCACCATTTCCAACTGACCATCGCCCAGGAGTTGTTGGATGCTCACCTCGTGCGGCGAGTCATGGGCGACGGGACGACTGCCGAGGGTTGGGGGCTGTACGCCGAGAGGCTCGCCGACGAGATGGGCCTGTACAGCGATGACGTGTCGCGGCTCGGCATGCTGAGCACCGACGCGATGCGTGCGGCGCGTTTGGTGGTCGACACGGGCCTGCACGCTCTCGGGTGGTCGCGCCAGGCGACCATCGACTGGATGGCGGCCCACGTGCCCATGAGCCTCGTCGAAGTCGAGTCGGAGGTGGACCGTTACGTCGCCGCGCCAGGCCAGGCGTTGTCGTACATGGTGGGCCGCCTCGAGATCGAAAGGCTGCGGGGCGAAGCATCGGAGGAACTCGGCGAGGCCTTTGACGTTCGCGCGTTCCACGACCTCTTGCTGACCGTGGGCCCGGTTCCCCTCCCCGCGCTGACGATCGCCGTTCACCGGTGGATGGACGCGAAGGCGTCGTGAGGCGGAGCCCGAGCGCGCCTGACGTCGCGGCTGATTCGACCCCGCGGGTCGAGTCCCTGTGGCGCTATCCCGTCAAGTCCATGCAGGGCGAAGCGCTGGATGAACTGACGCTGGAAGAGAACGGAGTGACCGGGGACCGGAGTTTTGGAATCCTCGACCTCGCGACGGGGACCATCGTCTCGGCCAAGCGCGAAGGCCGCCTGCTCGAGGCGAGCGCGCGGCTGAGCGGCGCGAAACTGCGTGTTCGCCTGACGGACGATGAGGAGTTGGGCCCGGGCGCGTCGCTCGACGAGACGCTCACCGCGTGGCTCGGTCGACCCGTGCGACTCGCCGACGCGGAGAACTTCGAGGTGGCCACCTTCGAGGGTCCTGAGGATTACGAGCGCGATGATTCGCCGCTCGTTCAGTGGGCGGGCCGCGAGGGGTCGTTCGTCGACGAAAGCCCGCTGCACCTGCTGACCACCAGCGACCTGGCGCTGCTCGCGACTGAGCGGGCGGACCTGCAGTGGGACGTGCGCCGATTCCGGCCCAACGTCGTCGTGAATGCCGAAACCCAGTCCCTCGGAGTGCTCGCGGCGGGGTGTCGACTCCGTATTGGCGGCGCCGAAATCCAGGTCTCGAAAGGTTGCACTCGCTGCGTCATGACGACGAGGTCCCAGCCGAACGGTCTCGAGCGACAGCTGGAAATACTTCGACACCTGGTTGGCTCGCACGCCAACCAGGTGGGCGTCAGGGCCAGGGTGGTTCGGCCCGGAGTGGTGCGAGTTGGCGACCCGGTGCAGCGCATCGAGTAGGAACGGGCAGCCCCATCGACCGTTCGTCCATCGATCGGACTCTTGATGTTTCCGTGTAAACCGGGGTTTATCTCTACGAATTCAGGGGGCATCATGAGGATCGGCATCATTGGCGCGGGCAATATCGGCGGCACACTCACCCGGCGACTCACCGCGCTCGGCCACGAGGTCTCGGTCGCGAACTCACGGGGGCCCGAGACACTGGCCGATCTGGCCGCCCAGACCGGCGCGAAAGCTGTCGGGGTGTCAGAGGCAGCCATCGACGCTGACGTCGTCGTAGTCACCATCCCCGAGAGGAGCATTCCCAATCTGCCCGCAGGGTTCCTTGACGGAGCGGCGAAGGACGTTGTCGTCATCGACACCGGCAACTACTACCCTCAGCAGCGCGACGGACTTATTGCGGACATCGAGTCGGGCACGGCCGAGAGCCGTTGGGTGGCGAATCAGATCGGCTTTCCGGTCGTGAAGGCGTTCAACGGCATCCAGTCTCAGCACCTTCTCGAGCTAGGCAGGCCCGAAGGGACGCCAGGCCGGATTGCGTTGCCGGTGGCGGGTGACGATGCGCCAGCCAAGGCGGTCGTGATGGACCTCGTGAATCAACTCGGGTTTGACCCCGTTGACGCCGGCGGACTTGATGACTCCTGGCGCCAGCAGCCCGGTAGTCCCGTCTACGGCCGGGACTACGACGCCGCCGGTGTCCGGTTGGCCCTGGGCAAAGCCACGCCCGAGCGCGCGCCCGAGTGGAAAGCCTGAGGGCTTCCCGCGGCACCGCGGAACTTCTAGTTCTTGAGTGTGATGCTCACCGGGCAGTGATCGCTACCCATGATGTCGGGGTGGATCTCAGCGGTTTGCACGCGCGGGGCGAGGTCACTCGAGACGAGGAAGTAGTCGATGCGCCAACCGACGTTCTTGGACCGGGCCCCGGAGAAGTTGGACCACCATGTGTAGTGACCGTTGCCCTGGGTGAAGACGCGAAAGGAGTCGACGAAGCCGGCGTCCAGTAACTGGTCGAGGCCGCCTCGTTCCTCGCTCGTGAATCCGGCCTTTCCAACGTTGGATTTTGGATTAGCCAGGTCGTCATTGGTGTGGGCCACGTTCAGGTCGCCGCAGATCGCGACGGGCTTCTTCTCGTTGAGTGACTTGACGTGGCTGAGGAACGCCGGATCCCACTTCTGATGTCGCAGGGCCAGGCGGCTCAGATCGCCCTTGGCGTTCGGGGTGTACGCGGTGACCAGGAAGAAGTCATTGAACTCGGCGGTGACGACCCGACCTTCCTCATTGGGATTACCGAAGGAGTCGTCAGCGAACTGGAATCTCTCCACGAGGTTCGCCGGGAGGCCGTAGACGACCGACGTTGGCGCGTGCTTCGAGAAGATGGCCGTTCCGGAGTAGCCCTTCTTCGTGGCCGAGTGCCAGTACTCTTCGTAGCCGTCGAGATTGCAGTCCGCTTGGGACTGCTCGGCCTTGGTCTCCTGGAGACAGATGATGTCGGGCCGGAGTGAGTCGAGGAACGGATCGAACATCCCTTTGCGCTGCACCGCCCGAATTCCGTTGACGTTCCAGGACACAATTCGCATGGGACATGGTAACAAGTTGGCATTTCGAGGAGGTCTCGCGGTGGGTGTTCGTTGCACACCCATTCTGACCGTGGCGACCGATCCCCGAGGCAGGGTCCTCGAAGCGCGACGGATTGCGCTGTTGAGCTCGCTGGCGGACAATGGTGTATGACCACTCAGACGCACGTGACGCCTCGACCGGCTTGAATCCAGCTGATGACGGGCGAGACATACACGAGAGGTTTCTTCGAGCGCGATCCCGACGACGTGGCCCGTGATCTCATCGGCTCGATGATCGTGATACGCGACGGTACCGACGTCGTGAAGGCTCGAATCGTCGAGACCGAGGCCTACGGAGGAGAAGACGATCCGGCGTCGCATGCGCACCGGGGCCCCACTCCTCGAAGTGCCGTTATGTTCGGGCCGGCCGGTCATCTCTACGTCTACCGAAGCTACGGGGTCCATTGGTGCATGAACGTCGTCACCGGGAACGAGGGAACGGCAAGTGCGGTCTTGTTGCGCGCAGCCGAGATCCCTTCGCGCGCCGAGCAGGGCGACGCTCAAGCCACGTCCACCATGCTGCGCGGGCCGGGAAATCTCACGCGTGGACTCGGCGTCACCGGAGCGGATGACGGCGAAGACTGCTGCGGCGAACCTAGCGGGAGGTTCTCGTTCCAGGCTGGCCCCGTTGAAGTCGGGAGTGACCAAATTGGTTGTTCTCCTCGAATTGGAGTCTCGCGTGGACAATTACGCCCCTCCAGGTATTTTCTGAAGGGTCATCCGGCGCTGTCGGGGCATCGCCGGCAAGAGCGGTGACACCGAAGGAGTCTCGACGTCAAGCGCGTCCACGTGCCACCGAGGAGGTCTCATCCGACAACTGAACGGTGAGCGGATCAGATCTGTTGAAGGTGGTCACCACAACGAAGAAAGATGTCCTGTCACGAATCCGGATCCGTCGATCGCGACCGGTGGTGGTGACGTCAGGGCTGCCGCGGCGGTGTCAGAGAGTTGGACCTCCAGCAGCGTCGAGCGCACCGCCTGACTCAGGAACCGCGACGGTTGGGCCCAGGAGTGGTCGTCTCGTATGCGGTGATGATGGTAGCGAAGTGGCACGTAGATCGCGAGATTGCGGCGAGCCCGTGTGACCGAGACGTAGAAGAGGCGGCGCTCTTCCTCGAGGCCTTCGGGGGTTCCGAGCGACATGTCCGAGGGGAAGTTGCCGTCGGCGGCATGGATGACGTGCACTGCGTCGAATTCGAGTCCCTTCGCCGAGTGCACGGTCGACAGGACGAGCCAGTCCTCGTCGACCATCGGCGGACCGGCGAGTGCTCCCGTCGAAGCCGGAGGCTCGAGCACCTGTTCCGCCGCGACGTCGCTCAGGCGTGCCGCACCAGCGCTCGCCAGCACCAGCGCCCCGAGATCCTCCAGTCGAGCAGGCGCGTCGTCGTACGAGGCGACAATGAGCGGGGCGACCGCCTCGCGCACGCGCTCCGCGTGCTGCGCGACCGGTTCCAGCGCTCTTGCGCACAAGGCTTCGAGGAGACCTCGCGCAATCTCACGAGTATCGATAGGCAGCACGCCGCAGACCGCGGGCCATCGTTGCCCGACCTCGACGTGAGACAAGGGAATCCGTCCGTCGGCATCGCGCAGGGCGCTGATCGCCCGTCGCGCTTTGGCCGGACCCACGCCGGGCAGGAGTTGCAGGAGACGGAACCACGCCATCTCGTCGCGGGGATTGTCCGCGAGACGAAACGCGGCGAGGAGGTCCTTCACGTGGGCGGCTTCGAGGTAACGCAACCCGCCGTACTTGACGAAGGGAATCCGGCGGCGGGAGAGCTCGATCTCGAGGTCCGCGCTGTGGTGAGCGGCGCGAAAGAGCACGGCTTGCCTTTGCAGGGGCACGCCCTGTTCATAGAGCTCGAGGACGCGGTCAGCGACCGATTCGGATTGGTGGCGCTCGTCGCCACAGTGCACCAACAATGGTTCGCACGCTCCTGGTGCCGGTGCGTCCTCTCGCAGCACAGAGCAGAATCCCTCGGGGGCGTCGGCGGCGAGGGCATTCGCCACGTCGAGTATGGCGCGTGACGATCGGTAGTTGATGTCGAGGGTGATCGTGGTGAGGTCCTCGAAGTAGCGTTCGGCGTCGAGCAGGTATCTGGCTGACGCGCCGCGGAAACCGTAGATCGCCTGCGCGTCGTCACCGACGAGCGTCAAGCGGTGGTCATGGCGGCGAAGTCCCATCAGCACGTCCAACTGGAGGAGGTTCACGTCTTGAAACTCGTCGACCAGTATGTGGTCGAATGAGGCACCGAGGAGGGCGCCGACCTTATCGTCCTGCACCGCCACTCGCCAGAAGAGGAGCAGATCGTCGAAATCCAGCAGTCCGAGTGACCGCTTCCGAGCGACGAACGCCGTGAAGACCGAGGCAACCTCCTCGAAACTGTCGGTGCACCATGGCGTGGTCTCGCGCATCACGTCGCTCAAGTGCACACCGGTGTTCACCGTGCGTGAGTACAGCGATGCGAGGGTCTCCTTTTTTGGAAGTCGTCTCTCCCTACTGACGATGCCCAACTCGCCGCGGACGAGGTCGAGGAGATCTGCGGCGTCACCACGGTCGAGAACTCCGAAGCCCTCTGGCAGTCCAACCGAAGCATGGTGGCGGCGAAGGGTGTTGTGGGCAACGGAATGGAAGGTCCCCCCGGCGACCCTGCGCACCTGGTCGGCTCCTCGCAAAGCGCGCACGCGGTTCACGATCTCGCGGGCGGAGCGGCGGGTGAAAGTCAGCAACAGGATTCGCTCGGGGGCGATCCCTCGCTCGAGCAGGACTTCGACTCGAGAGGTGAGTGTGGTCGTCTTGCCGGTGCCGGGTCCGGCGATCACCCGCAGGGGGCGGTCGCCAAAGTTCGCGGCTTCACGCTGCTTCTCATTGAGTTCCCGACGGTAGGCGAACATATGTTCGACTCTATCCTCAGGGTCTTACATCGTTGCACTCGTGGGCGGCGAGGCCTGACACTCATCGGTCGTACAACCGGTGATCAGGAATGACCCAGGAGGTTGAGGTCAAGGTGCCTCGTAGAGAGGATGTGACCATGGGCCCTATCGCTCGAATGGCGCAGTCGCTACTCTGACAAGTGGGAGCGTTGTTGCTGACGCAAACTGGGTCGGTGGCCACTCCAGAAAGAAGGCGGAGATGGTACTCTCGAAGACTTCAAACCAAGAACTAGATGTACCAATGTTCAACGGCCTTTCATGGCCATCCTGGTCATGGTTCGACGAGATGTTCCGTGATGTCGAATGGCGCCGTCCGTTCCGGATCGAAGAGTGCAAGGAAGGCGACTCCATGTTGGTTCGCGCCGAATTGCCGGGTGTCGACCCCGATAAGGACGTCCAGATTCAGATTGTAGACGATCAGTTGATAATCACGGCTGAGAAGTCCGAATCTCACGAACACCAGGGGCGCCACGTCCACCGGAGCGAATTCCGTTACGGTTCAATGACGAGGAGCGTGCCGGTTCCGAAGGGCGTTGACGAGTCGAAGATCATGGCGACGTACAAGGACGGGGTTCTGGAGGTTCGCGTGGCACTCCCAGCGGAGGCCATGACCGAAGGAACGCATCGGATTCCGATTAAGCGTGCTTGATTTCACCATCCGCGTCTAGTTGTATGCATTGCTGAAGGCGCAGGACCCGAGAGATTGTCTCGGGTCCTGCGCTTTTCGCATCACAAGCGACGACGGGGCGGTCACGCGTCCACGATTCAACCCGGCCCCTCGATCGTGGGGACTCGGGGCTCTCGCTTTCAAGGAAGGGTCACGGCGAATCGAATCGGAAGATTCGACGACGACTGTCCGATGTCAACCCGGTAGAGCCCACCCACGGTCGTGAAGCCGCCGTCCTCGAAGACTTGGAAACCGGTCCGGGGAATGACGATGGTTACCCTGCGCGACGAGTGAGCTCGCAGAGTGACTCTCGCGAACGCGCGTAGTTGCTCTGGCGGTTCGCCTGCCGCGCTGGGAAACCCCGCGTAGGCCTGGACCACGTCGGTACCTGAAGTCGAACCGACATCGGCGACCGTGAGACGCACGGCGACTCCCGTCCTCGACTTCGCGAGCGTCGCATGCGAGAGAACGAACCTCGTGTACGAGAGACCGAATCCGAAGGAGAAGAGTGGTTTGACGCCGTTGGCCTGGTACCAGCGATAGCCGATCTGGAGCGAGGACACGGCGTCGCCGAAGTTGACGACTGAGTCATGCCCCGGGAATTGGCGGACCGAGGTGATCGGCTGTGAGGCAGCGCTGGACGGAAACGAAATGGGCAGGCGACCGGATGGATCGAAGGCCCCGCGCAGCACGCTCGCGATGGCGGCCCCGTCCTGCTCGCCGGGATACCAAGCTTCGATGACGCCCGCGACGTGGCCGAGCCAGGGCATCAGCACCGCTCCTCCGGTGTCGAGCACGACGATGGTGTGATGGTTGACGGCGGCGACGTCTGAGATCAGGGTATTGGCGTCGGCCGGAAGGTCGAGGTTCGCGTTGTCGGAGCCCTCGGAATTGAAGTCGCCGACAAAGACGATCGCGACTCTGGCGGCTCGAGCCGCGCTGACCGCTGCAGCTATCCGGCCGGTGATGTTGGCGATGCCGAGCGCGGGAGGTCCGCGGTGGTCCACCGAGAACCAGCGGGCGTCAAACTTGTAGTAGTGACCGGCGAGCAGGTGCAGGGTCGTCGCTATGTTGATGGGAGCGTGCAGTCCACGAGAGGCCAGGAGTTGGCGCCCGTCGACGTAGAGCCAGGTGTCGCCGATCTGCTGCAGTGACACTTCGTAGGTGCCAGTCTGGCGAACACGGAGCACCGCCCTCCATTGGCTCCAGCCCTTGCCCGAACCTGGGTGCACGGCGGTGGCGATGGCAGAAGTGACGTTCGACGCTGAGTCGATGTCGAGGTCGGCCTTGCCGAACTCATAGCGGCCCCGGAGTCGCCGTTGACCGGGCAGGGGTGCCCCGTTCACGAGGTCCGACTTGCTCAGCGGGCTGAGGAAGCTCGAAACCGGGCCTCCCGGCGCGTAACTGACCCGAGTGCCTGGACCGAAGTCCGCTTTGATCGCGCTAAGTGGGGTGACGACGAACGTTGGTGCCACCTTCGAGCTACCGCCGCCGGCGACCTGCGGATGCGGCGAGGCGTCGGCACCAATGACTGCGACGGAGGCCACGTTGGGATTGAGCGGAAGGATTCCTCCCGCGTTCTTCAAGAGGACGATTCCCTCCTGCGCCGCTCGCAACGCCAGTGCCGCGTGAGCGGGTGTCGTCGCCGGCTGGGTGATGTCAAAAGCGCGAGGGCGGCTGATCTCTCCGAACGCGAACATCATCGTGAGCACTTGGTCGACTGCCCGGTTGAGGTCGGTCACGGGCAGGCTCTTGTCGTGCACCAATCTGATCATCGTTGCTGACGAGACCGGCTTGATCAGTGAAAGCCCCGCCCGCAGCCCCGCCGCCGGTGAGCGCACTGCTCGCAGGTCGGATCGGACGAAGCCGGCGAAGCCCCATGACTTGAGCGTCGAGTAGATGTACGGGTCCGAGCACGTGTTGACGCCGTTGAGCGATCCGACCGAGCACATCATCGACGCGACGTGCGCGACCTTGACCGCGACCTCAAACGGTGCGTTGTAGAGCTCGGCAAGCGCGCGAATCGGCACCCGCTGGTTGAGCCGGGTCCTCGCGGTCTCCTGGGTGTACGCGGTGAAGTGCTTCGCCATCGCCATCGTTCCCTCGGACTGGATTCCTTCGATGTCCGCCGCCCCCAAGGCGCTCGTCAGGTACGGGTCTTCGCCGTACGTGTCGAAAGCCCGTCCGTCCTGGGCAACGCGCACCAGGTTGAGGTCGGGTCCCTGAACGACGTCGATCCCCTTGGTGCGGGCTTCTGAACCCACTACCTGGCCGGCCGCGCGAGCCAACGCGGGGTCAAAACTAGCCCCGATACCTAGTTCCGATGGCAGTTGCGTGGCACCGGTGACTCTTCCGGCGATGCCGTCAGGACCGTCCCAGAGAATCAGCGCCGGAATGCAGAGATTGGGAGCGCCAGTGTTGAAGTTCTCGACACCCTCTCTTTCCTGGAGGACCACGAGATTGACCTTCTCGAGCAGCGTCATTCTTGAGAGAACCTCGCGGGCCAGTAGCCCTGGAGATTTCGAGCGATCAAGTGACTGCTGGACCCAAGGGCATCGAGAGGTCCTCGAGCCTGACGCCCCGGTGGGGTTGACCACGTGGGGCCGGATCGCTGCCGAAGCGGGGTTGCCCAGGGGCACTACCGCGATGCCAAAGATGGCGAGCGCCACTGACAGTGCGGTGATCAACTTCTCAAGCCGATGCGGCGTTGCGGGCCGTCGACTGCGCGAGGGGGACTGACACGGTTCGATCTTCATGGCGTGGGCATCGGAAGGTTGGTCGGCAGTCTCTCGTCGGGTGCAACTCGGTACGGATAGATCGACCTCGCACCTGGCTGATTCCTCGAAGCGCCAGGGCTCGGTGAGGCTCGGTTGACCGTAAGTCGATACCAGGTGATGCAGGGTCGAGGGGGAAGTCTCCACGTCAAGCTGCGGAAGTCGATCGTCTCCAAAACCTTAGTGTCCGGTACGAACCTCTCGGCTCGATCCGTCCTTCATGATTCCCTGCTGCAATTGACGGGCGAGATCGATATTCACCGCTCGAGAATTCGGCTCGTCGATGACCGAGGCGGTGGGAGCCTGACTCTTATGAAGTTCTTAATTGACGTGCTCGGCGGATTCGCAGAGTTGGTGGGGCCGCCTCGCACTCAACCGCAACTCTGCGAATACGCGGCGCTGCCTGGTTGTAGGGCCCGGCCGGAGTCGGGATCCACCATGAGACAGGACTCATCGACCGCGGCGAATTGGTTGGCGGGAATCTGTTTCAGTTGGTCGACCTGCGTGTACGTCCAGCGAGAGTCGGCGGTCCCCTGGAAGTACCAGTTGCTCCCGTTGTCCGCCAGGATCAGGCCGTAGGTCTTCATGGCGGTGATCACCGTCTGGCAGGAGGCGCTGCATTCCGGCGCCGGCAGGGTGAACGCCGCATTCAGGCGAAAGCGAGCTCCCATGGGCGGGCAGTCGGTGTTGGCCTGTCCGGCTTCGTGGCGCGCGGGCCACAGGTAGGAGTCCTGGGTGCACTCGGCGGTGAAACGGATGGCGTGATCCATCGCGCCCGAGGTGACCTCGTTGAAGTTGACGAGTCCCGGCAAGATCGGGAGTCCTGCGGCGTCGGCCGAGGTGTAGCCGGCGGGTCGAAGGGCATCGGAGTTCAGATTCCAGACGGCTCCCGAGCCCGCCGCCGACCTTCCGCTCGCCCGGTAGAAGGTGTTGTAGGTCTCGAACAATGTGCACGCGGGCGACGACGCCGACCTGAACGGGTCGACCATCAGGGCGTGACGGTCGGACCCACCTTCGATCGGCGTCGAGGCGGTGAGGGGGTAGGGCCGCCGGTCGCTCTGCGAGGCGTAGCGGAACCTGATGGACGTGAACTTCGTCGGAGCCGCGACGATCGTCCAGGGGATACCGTAGGGCTTTCTCGGATTGCCCGACGGACCATAGTCCGGATGGAGCATGGCCGTCGACGAGTCCATGGAAGCGAGCCACATCGCGCTGTCGGCGTTCACCGGCAGTCCCGTGATCGGCGTGTTCCAGACGTTGTTCGCGGGGAACGCTGGACAGTTGGTCCCGGGAATCCTCGTCCCGGTTTTGCTCGAGCCGACACGACGGGCATCGCCGTGTCGGTTTTGCGCTGACGCGAGGGGAGCGGGAACGACGGCGAATCCGGCGAGCACCGCGGTGCTGACCAATGCGAGCGCCCGGCGCGCGCTAGCGGGGGCCATGGTAGGAGAACGGAGTCGCCGCCATTCGCCCAATCTAACGTCGGGCTCTTCGCGAGAGGTCGGATTAACGGCCGCGTTCATGGAGCCCTTGAGCATGCTGCTTCGTTAGAGTTCGAGCAAATGGCCGAGCGAACAATCTCTGACGGGCGTCACGAGCTCTCTTCGTCGACGACGTCGCATTTCCGTCCTGATATCCAGGGCCTGCGCGCCTTGGCGGTGGTGTTGGTCGTTCTCGCTCACGCCAACGTCCCCCATCTCGAGGGCGGTTACATCGGTGTGGACGTCTTCTTCGTGATCAGCGGCTACGTGATCACGGGCGTGCTCATCCGTCAGCGAGAGACCTCGGTTCGCGCCAACCTGAGGGTCTTCTACTCACGACGAATTCGCCGGATCATCCCGGCCGCCACCGTGGTACTCGTGGCGACGGTGATCGCGACATATCTGTGGCTCGGTCCCTACGTCGGGGTCCCGCTGCTTACTGACGTGCGCTGGGCCTCGCTGTTCGCGGCCAACTGGCACCTCATCCAGACGGGCAGCGGCTACTTCATTCCCGGTGTCCCTCCATCGCTGGTGACCCATTATTGGTCACTCGGTGTGGAGGAGCAGTTCTACATCGTCTTTCCTCTCATCGTCTTTAGCCTCTGTGTCATCTTCGGCGTGCGGCGTCGAGCTCACGTGCTCGCGGTCGTGCTGGTGCTCGCCATCATCGCTTCATCGTGGTGGTCAGTGCACCTCACTTCGATCAATGCGACCCAGGCGTATTACTCACCGTTCACGCGTTTCTGGGAGTTGGCGCTCGGCGGTCTGCTCGTCCTGTTGCCGCGCGCCTGGTCCGAACGAACTCCTCGGCTCAATGCGGTGGTCGCGCTCGTCGCGCTCGTCGCGGTGGTGACGGCCGCGCTAAGCCTCAACGATCAGAGCGTCTATCCAGGGGTCCTCGCGTGGTGGCCGTGCGGCGCGACGGCGGTGCTGCTCTGGACCGGTCAGGCGTCGTGCACCTTTGGGCCGGCGACCTGGTTTTCGTGGCGTCCCTTCCAGTACGTGGGCAACGTCTCGTATTCGTTCTATCTCTGGCATTATCTCTGGCTGATGCTGCCCCAGCAGTATGCGACAACGCCCATGTCGTCGCTTTCGCGCGTCGCCCAGGTGCTCGCTGCCTTTGCGTGCGCGGTGCTTTCGTACCACGTGCTCGAGAATCCCATTCGCCGTTCGACGTGGCTCGACGAGCGTCCCTACGCGGTGGGGCTGCTCCTGGTGGGCTGCTTGGCGGTCACGTGGAGTGTCACCCTGCTGTACGCCTGGCTGTAGCCCTGCCTCCGGCAGCCTCCGCTTCTGGTCAAGGTCTCACTATTACCTGATCAGAGGGCATCGTAGCCCTGCGAACTACTTGGTGAAGATCTCCGGGTAGGCGGGCTTCACGGCAAGTCCGTAGAGCTTGTTGAGCTCCTGGACGACGTAGGTCGCGAGGACGTTCTGTCCGACCGCAGTCGGGTGGATGCCATCGGAGGCGCGGATGACCTGGTTCACTCCATCGACCTGGGCGCTGAACCGGAACTGACCCTTGGAGTTGGCAAAGAACTTCCAGGTGGAGAGGAACGTCACGCGTTTCTTCTCCTTCGCGACCTTCTCGAATATCGAGTTGATGACCTGCATCCCCTGTCGGTAGCCGTTGGGGTACATGATGGGCATACCGATCCACAGCACCGCGCTGTTGGCTTCAGTCGCCTCGTTCATCATCGCGGCGACGTCTTTCGCGTACTGAGCCTTCCACGCGGGCGTGTCGAACTGCACGGCTCGTCCGTTGGCGATGGTTCCTTGCTCGTCGTTGCCGCCGAGCAGCACAATCGTGAGTTGCGGGTGGTACTCGGAGAGGAACGATCTCAGGTGTCGGGGCCAGTTGTAGAAGCCGGAGTTCGACAAGCCTGTCGAGGACTTGCTCTCGAGGATGAGCCGGACCTTCGGGGACTTCGAGAGTTGGTGGAAGAGTCCTCCCCCGAGATCGGTGCCGAGCGAGTCGCCGATCTCGAGGATCGTGCACTTTCCGCTCTTGGGCAGGTTGAGAGGTGGCAGCGTCGTCGTCGAACTCGCGACGGTGCTTGACGACGAGGTCGTCGACGCTGCCGTGGCGACGGTGGTGAACGTGAGCAACGACGCCGCGCACACGGTGGTGATGGAGGCGAGGCGACGGATTCCGCTTCGAAACTTGCCACGTCGTGGTGGCCTTCTGGTCGTCATCGTCATCGTCGCTACTGAAAATCTCGCATCAATCGAAACATAACCCAGGGGCGCTCGCGTGCGGTCGAGCGCGTGATGACAACTACGCGACAATGCCCAACTTTGTTCAAGTCACCGCGCTCTTGGAGCCTCACGAACCGATGGCACCGTTGTGACGCTGTAGTTTTTCAGAATGCGACGATTACTCAGCCTCTTGATGCTCTCCGTTTTGGGTCCGACTCTTCTCGTGGCGTCGGGGGCGTCAGCGGATTTGACCACCACGAGCACCACGAGCACCACGACTTCAACTAGCTCGACCACGTCGTCTACCACCACCACGACGCCGGTGACCACCACAACGATGAAACCAGTACGGCTGGCTCCGTTGACGGGGCTGCCCGACCCGCGGGGCCTCGCCGAACACCGCTCGGCACTCACGATCAAGATCGACAACACTCCCGAGGCGAGGCCTCAGTACGGCATCAACCAAGCCGACGTCGTCTACGAGGAGATCGTCGAGGGGGGGATCACCCGGCTCGCCGCGATCTTCAACTCGCAGCTCCCCACGAAGGTGGGTCCCGTGCGGTCCGTGCGTCGCACCGACCGCGAGATCGTCTATCCCATCGGCGGCATCTTCGCCTTCTCGGGCGGCGCGCAATATGCCATCTCGAGCATCGAAACCGCTCCGGTGAAACTCGTCGATCAGTCGAACGCGGGAGCCGCGATGTTTCGCGACCCGAGGCGATTCGCTCCGCACAACCTCTACGCCGACGCCGTGCTCCTGATGGCGAAAGGCGGCAAGCCCAAGCCGCCCCCGCCGCTCTTCCAGTACCGGTCGTCGTCGACGCCCGCGACCGGAGCGAGGGTGAACGCCTTCACCGTCAATTTCGAGGCGGGCTACGCGACGTCCTACAGCTGGGACGGCGTCACGAGGTCGTGGAACCGCACCATTTTCGGCGCGCGCGACGTCACCGCGAGCGGCGTGCAGCTGTCGCCGAAGAACGTGGTGGTGATGAGCGTCGTCTACAGGGGCGGAGTCGGTGTCGAGGGTTCTTATGCGCAGATGACCGGGTCGGGAACTGTGGAAGTCTTCACTGGCGGCCGAGTTCAGCGCGGTACTTGGTCGAGGAAGAGCCTTTCCAGGCCGGTCGTCTACAAGAACCAGTACGGCGACGTCATCGCCCTCACACCGGGCCAGACCTGGGTGGAACTGCTCGCCAACACCGAGAACGTGTCCATAACGTCCAAGCCGTGATCGATGCGTCTTCCCAGGTCGAGTTGTCCTCGGCCAGAAGGGATCTCCTTTCGCGCGAACTACTACTTGGTCGAGTCGGCGGTGAGTTTCGCTAGAAGTGGCTGGGCGCCCAACTGCTCGAAGATGTCCTTCGCTTCCTTGTCGACCACCGACGCGAGATGGTCCGGCCCGAGGAGGTGCACAGCTTCGAGTTCGGTGGTGGCGAGGTCCGAGTTGCGGTTGAGCGAGCGCCACTGCTCGATTGCCACCCCGTAGAGTTCGCCGGCCTCTTTGTAGTGCTAGTGCCCTTCTAGGGCGGCGAGGGCTGCCTCCATCTCGCCTCTCGCAGAGGCGATCCAGCGTCCGCGCACCCGGTGCGCTGCGGCCAGCGCCTCGCGCACACCGTCGATGTCGCGCAGCCAGATCGCTGCGCCGTACTGGACGATGGCGCGGGCGTGCAGCATCGTCGTCACGTTGGCGACGAACTCATTGTCCAGTCCCGACAGGTGCTCGTCGATGATGGCGCGGCCGCTGTCGGAGTCGCCGCTCAGGGCAAGGAACATGGCGTTGAGGCATGCTGTCCATGCGGTCGCGGTCTTACGAGGAGCCTCGGGGCAGTCGCCCTGCGCATCGACCACGTTCGTTCGACCTCGGTGCCGGGTCTTGCGGCGAAGCCCATCATTGACATCCAGCGGAGTGTTGCGGGCCTTTTCGACGAGCCGTCCTACGTGCCCGGTTCGGCCGTCGTCGGCTTCGAGCTCTACCGCAGTGATGAGTCCCATCGTTTCTTCCACGTTCCGCCGCCTTCTCCGCGCATCGCCCAGTTTCGTGTGTGCCAGGCCGGTGGGAAGTTCGAGCTCGAACACCCCTTGTATCGCGACTACCTTCGCGCACACTCCGACGAGCGTGATGCCCACGCGACCATGAAGCGTCTCGCCGCGCAGAAGTGGAGCGAGGACCGGATCGGTTACACCTACGCGAAGAGTTCGTTCATCCTCGAGCCTCACGAGCTCCCAATGGAGTGGGGCGGGTCACCGAATGGAGCGTGGACGCATCGCGCAGCGACTAACCGAGCTGTTCAATTCGATACCTGGACCAGTTATATAGTCGGCTTTGGTCCGGGCGTTCGTCCGGTCACTTAGGAGGCGTGATGAAGACAGCTATCACCGACCTGTTTGGGATCGACGTGCCGATCCTCGCGTTCACGCACTGTCGCGACGTGGTCGCCGCGGTGACCAAGGCCGGTGGCATGGGCGTGCTCGGTGCCGTCGCGCACTCGCCCGAGCAGTTGGAGATTGACCTCGCCTGGATTGAGGCCGAAGTTGGGGGCCTTCCCTACGGGATAGACCTCATCGTGCCCGCCAAGTACGCCGGGTCCGACGCCGGTGGCTACACCCTTGAAGACATCCGCAAGCTGATTCCCGCGGAACACATTGCGTACGTGGACGACATCCTTCGTCGCTACGACGTGCCGCCGCTGTCGAAGGACGAACCCAGCCGCGGCGCACTCGGACGCGGGGGCGGCGAAGGGACCGCCGCGCCGTTCTCGGCGAGCCAGGCCGAGCCCCTTCTTGAGATCGCTCTCGCTCACCGGCCAGCCCTGGTCGTGAACGCACTCGGACCTCCTCCGCAGCACATGATCGAGCGGGTGAAGGAGGAGGGGCGGCTCCTGGGCGCCCTCGCCGGCAGGGCCCAGCACGCGCAGCGTCACGTGAATGCAGGCGTTGATGTCGTCATCGCTCAGGGGGCCGAAGCCGGCGGGCACACGGGTGAAGTGGGATCAATGGTGCTGATCCCTGAGATTGTGGACGCCGTCGCGCCGGTGCCAGTCCTCGGTGCCGGAGGAATCGGTCGAGGGCGACAGATGGCGGCGGCAATGGCGCTCGGCGCCCAGGGAGTGTGGTGCGGATCGGTGTGGCTCACGACCGTAGAGGCGGAGACCCATCCGGTCGTGAAACAGAAGTTCCTCGCGGCGACCTCGTCGGACACCGTTCGATCGAGGTCGCGCACCGGCAAGCCGGCCCGCCAGTTGCGCACGGCCTGGACTGACGAGTGGGACGATCCTTCAACCCCTCAGCCGCTCGGCATGCCTCTGCAGCCGATCCTCGTCAGTGAGGCGATCGCGCGCATCGATCGGGCCGCGTACCGTGAGGGGTCCGGGGCCGAGAAGCTGGCCAACTACTTCGTTGGCCAGATCGTGGGATCGATGAACGAGGTGAAGACCTCGGCGCAGGTCGTCTTTGACATGATCGACGAGTTCATCGAGACCGTCCAAGGCCTGTCGCGCCAACTCGAGGGTTGACAGCGGGAAGATAACGCACAATGGGTGCCAACTCGCTAGTTCCTTCTCCGCCTGAAGGTGCCGACCAAAATTGAAGGCGAAGGAGGAGTTAGGAGGCGTTTCACAGGCGTGAGCGCAGCGCTCACTGTGGCAGTTCTGGTGATGTCGTCGGGGATAAGTTCGGCGGCCCCTATGACGTCCCGGGCTGAAGACTTGACGTTGGCGCAGATGCCGGCGGGCTGGCTGTCAGCAACTCAGCAGGCGACACAGGGGTCGGTTGCCTCACCGGGCTTCTGGAACCAGCCGGGGTCGCCCAGAACCAGCATGCGCAGGTCTATCACGTGGCCAACGAAGTCTTGTCGGTCTTCGACGAGCGTCTGGTGACGTATTCGAACACCACAGCTGCGCACCGCAAGGTTGCCAAGGCCATCGCAGGCTGCCGCGTGATCAGGGGAACCTTCAAGGGTTTCGCGGTGACCGGAACCGTCCATCCGATGAGCTTCTCCCACTTTTGCAACGCGAGCGTGGCGTACCTGCTCACGCTGACGTCGGCGCGCTTCACGTTGAAGTACGACTACCCGATCGGGTGAAACGGCAAGGTGCTTGTGGCGATCCTGGCTGGCAACTTCCCTTCGCCGAGTGTCGTCCAGTACAAGGGTCTCGCGAACAAGGCTCTGGCGAAGATCAAGGGATTCGCACCGTTGCGGTTCAAGAAGCCTGTCGTCAGGACCACGTGCAGGTCTTGCGACCTGAAGGAGTAGTCGCGCACGTGGTGGTGATGACTGGCACCGTTGCCGGCGCTGAGTAGGCAGGCGTCGTTTGCGCTGAAGCACGATGGGCCGACGTCGTGGTCGATGTTGACATCGAGTCGCGGGCTCACGATCAGGCATTATGGGTGGAGCTTTCCGGAAGCACCGGGCATTCCCCGTGTTCTCACAGGCTCCTCACAATCCTGGACATGAGACTTGTAGTTGTTCGGGATCACCTTGGACGAATGCAATGAAGGGATCACCATATGTACAAGAGCACAGGAAGAATCGCAGGACGAGTTACCGCCGTTGCCTTCCTCGGAATGGGACTGGCTGGCGCAAGCGTGGGCGTGGCTTCGGCTTCAGGTTCACACGCAGCCCGCTTCTCGGAGAGGGATGCCAGCTCGACGGTGTCCGGCACCAACTGCGCGTCTGGCATTCGTGGTCTCGTGACCGCCGTGACCGCAACGTCAGTGACCGTGAAGAGTTACGACGGCACGATCAGCACGTTTACGATCACCCCGACCACGACCTTCTCGGAAGGTTCGACAACGACCACGGCTTCATCGCTGGTCGTAGGTGACCGGGTCGAGGTTTCGGCCTCGTCAACGCTGCCCACAACTGCCATCAAGATCAACGTCAATCTGGTTCGGTTCTTCGGAACAGTGACCGCAGTGAGTCCCACCACCATCACCATCAGCGACCGGCAGGGCTTCACACGGACCGTCGTGGTGGGCCCAACCACTACCTACCTCGACGCCGGCGTGGCGTCCACGCTCAGCGCGGTGACGGTCGGTTCGGTGGTCGTTGCGCAGGGCGTCGTTGACGCGAATCTCGCGTCACTCGATGCAACAAGCGTGATGATCGGTATTGCGAAGCTCGCCCACTCAGCGAACTCCTCGTCGCGAGGTCACGGACAGTGGAGCGGTCACAACCGTGGCGGGCGCAACTTCTCGCGCAACGGTGGCTTCAGGAAGTAACCGAATCAGCGCATAGGCAGTCCGCCCACGCACCGGCTCCGCACCTTCGTTGAGGTTCAAGTCGGGGCGTGGGCGTCTTGCTTCACGATGCGGACCCGCGTGGTCGTCGTGAAGAGGGCGCCCGATCGAAGAGATTGCGCGTCTTCAAAGGTGGAACCGCAGGCACGCGAGGGTAACCGCCATGGCAACCCCGGACCAGCAGAGGGTCCGCAGTGCCCCTTCGAGCGGCTCGAGCAACGATTGTCGGGTGATCGAGGTGGCGGTACCGTCGTCACGAACGATCGTGCCGTCGACGCGTGCGGCCTTGCGTCGCAGTTCACGCGCCGGTGTGGAGAGCTGGCGCTGGATCCTCGTCAGGAGCGCTGCGAACACGGCGGCGAACACCGACGCGATTCCCAGGCGTGCGTGTTGGGCGAAGTAGGCCGTCAGTACCGGAAACGCTCCCCATCCGGCGGACATCACGGTGCCGGTGTGCAGTCGACCGTGGAACAGTTCAAGGTTGTAGCCAACTGCGATGAGGACACCGAGACAGATGAAGATGGCGAGATAGGGGCTGACGAGGACCATGCCCGCGACTCCGAGGGCGACTGCTCCGCCCACCCCGAAGGCTGAGCACCCGACGAGCTGCCAGGTCGGAATCGACGTCCTCAGCGGGCGGCCGTGGAGTTCATCGAGCGAATGGGCCCCGAGGCCGACGGCGAGGAAGAACGCCACCAGCGTCGCCGCCAAGCGAGCGAAGTTCACGGGCCCGACGAGGCAGGCGCCGATGGTCACGAGCGAGAGATGGAGCATCGTGTACGGCGGATGCAGGAGGGTCCACCATTCACGCAGTCGTCCGCGGCGCAGGAACTTCGGCTCGGCGTAGAACGACGGCCCGGCGCCTGGCGACTCCCCGTCCGAGCGCTTCGCCACGCTCATCCTGATCGGTAGCCCCACATCACGAGACCCCCGCCCAGGCTCATCGAACGGTACTCAACGTGGTCGATGCCGGCGCGTTGCCACGCGTCGACCGTCCACGACACCGGGTAACTCCTGTAGTGCTGAGAGATGCTCGGGCCGAGGAACCGCCCGACGTCCCACCAGGCCTTGCCGCCCGTGAGGAAGCCCGCCACCGGCAGCACGCAACGCGTGTAGAACCACCAGCAGATGCGCCACCCCAGGGCTCGGGGCACCGCAAATTCGAGGCTCGCGATCGGACCCCCGGGCTTGACCACACGGGCCATTTCGCGAAGCGTGGCGGCGGGGTCGCTGACGTAACGGAGCAGGTACGTGAAGGTCAGTGCGTCGAAGGTCGCGTCGGCGAAGGGCAGTTGTTCCCCGCGGGCGAGCACGAGGAAGATACGATCGCCTAGCCCTGACGCAATGATGTTGGACTGGCCCTCGCGAATCATCTCTTCGCTGAGGTCGAGGCCCACGATGCGTGCGGACGTCCTCTTCGCGAGCTTCTTCGAGACGGCGCAGGGGCCGCACGCGACGTCCAGCACGAGTGCGGGGTTCACGCCAACGACGTGGTCGATCATCGCCGACCTCCACCGCAGGTCCTGGCCGAACGAGAGGACCTCGGCGAGGAGGTTGTAGCGCGCCGGCAATGGCGCGAAGAGTCTCTTCGCCAGTTCGTTCGGCGCGCGCCTCGAGGCGGCGACGTTCGCATTCCGGAAGATCATGAGCGTGCGGTCCGTCCCGTACCGGCGACTCGAACGACGTTTCGTAGCGCCTCTCCGTTCATGTCGCCAGTCGCGGAACGAGCTCGAGTGCCGTCGCTCGGGGTCGCTGCAGGCTGAACCATTGGTTCACCTCCGTGTCATTGCTTAGTTGACGATCAAGTCCGAACGAGTCGATGAAGCTGGACTATCAGTTTTTCACACCTTAACGGAATGCTTGTCGCATCCTTCGGCTCGAGTGTCCGCGAACTGGGGTGTCGCCGGGTTCAACTTCGAGATGCTCAAACGATGAATCCAGCCCTTGTCGAGCGTCGACTGGTGACTTGGAGACTCGAAGTGGCAGTCTTCACTGGTCGTACCGGGGCCGGCGATCAAGCATCGCTGGATGGCCATCGTCGTCTCTAGTCGGTCGGTTGACGTCTTCTGACTCCTCGCCCGGTGCGAGCGAAGCATTGCGAACGGTGGGTTCGAGCCACCACTCGCTCGACCGCCAGATCACCGACGTTCAGGGTCGTTCGAGTTCGGTCCACGAGGGGATCAAGTGACGGCACGAGCCGACCAGCGTCCCATTCTTAGTCTCGACGGTGGTTACTGTCTTCTCGGGCTCTCTCGAGGCCCCGAGAGGACCGGCTAATGGAACTGACGATGTCTATCGGACTCGGAACACTCGTCTCCATTCTCGTCATCGTGATCGTTGTGAAGGTCCTTCGACTGCAGGACGATGCCTGGGGTCCGGAGGTCTTCGGCGTGAAGGGGCCGTGCGCCAGTCGCGATCTGAAACCGGCTCACCACAGGGTGTTCTCCAAAGTTGACTTAAACCATCGGGTTTCTACGATAAGGTTTGGAGCCAACGACATCACGGCATACTTGCCGAGAGGAACATAGGAAGAGGAGATTGAAATGGCTGAGTGGGGATTCGAGACACGTCAGATTCACGCGGGAGCAACCGCGGACCCGACGACCGGCGCGCGGGCCATTCCGATTTACCAGACGACGAGCTACGTCTTTCGCGACACCGAACATGCGGCCGCGCTCTTCGGGCTCTCCGAGCTCGGCAACATCTACACGCGGATCATGAATCCCACGCAGAACGCCTTCGAGGAGAGGATCGCATCACTCGAGGGCGGCGTCGCCGCGCTCGCGGTGGCGTCTGGATCGTCCGCCGAGACGATCGCCCTGCTCAACCTTGCGGAGAACGGCGGGCACATCGTCTCTTCCGCGTCGCTCTACGGTGGCACGTACAACCTCTTCCACTACACGCTGCCCAAGCTCGGCATTGAAACCACCTTCGTCGAGAACCCCGACGACCTCAACGAATGGGCCGCCGCGATCAGGCTCAACACCAAGGCCTTCTACGGCGAGACACTCGGCAATCCGAGGGGCGACGTGTTCGACTTCGAGGGCGTCTCGAGGATCGCTCACGAGAGCAAGATTCCGCTCGTCATCGACAACACTCTCGCGACCCCGTACCTGACGCGTCCCCTCGAGCACGGCGCTGACGTCGTCGTGCACTCGGCCACGAAGTTCATTGGCGGACACGGTACTTCGATCGGCGGCGTCATCGTCGATGGCGGCAAGTTCGACTACGAGGGCAGCGGGCGGTTCCCCGGATTCACCGAACCCGATCCCAGCTACCACGGCTTGGTCTTCGGCCAGCTGCCCGAGTCGCTCTTCCCGGCGCGCTTCGTGCTGAAGGCGCGCCTGCAGTACCTGCGTGACATCGGCGCCGCAATCGCTCCGCTCAACTCGTTCCTCTTCCTCCAGGGACTCGAGACGTTGAGTCTTCGCATCGAGCGCCACGTCGCGAACGCGACCGCGGTCGCCAACTGGCTCGAAGCTCGCAGCGACGTCCGCTGGGTCAACTACTCCGGACTCGAGTCGAGCCCCTGGCACGCCCGCCAGCTCCAGTACCTGCCCAAGGGCGGAGGCGCGATCATCGCCTTCGGCATCGAAGGCGGCGCGGAGGCGGGAAAGAAGTTCATCGAAGGTCTTGAGCTCTTCAGCCACCTCGCGAACGTGGGTGACGCCAAGAGTCTCGCCATCCACCCCGCGTCGACGACTCACTCGCAGCTCACCGAGCACGAGCAACTCTCGACCGGCGTCTCGCCCGACCTCGTGCGGCTTTCGATCGGCATCGAGACGCTCGATGACATCCTGGCCGACCTCGAGTCGGGCTTTCGTGCGGCCAAGGGCGCATGAGCCCGAGGTCGCTCGGGTACTGGCGCTCCGGCGACGATCCGGGACGGCGAAAGTTCGCAGCGCTCCGCGCTGAGGGCGGAGGGGACTTCAACCTCGAAGGCGGCGGAAGGCTCCCATGGTTGACAGTCGCCTACGAGACGTGGGGGACACTCAACGCCTCGAGGTCGAACGCCGTGCTCGTCTTGCACGCACTGACGGGAGACTCCCACGTCGCGGGACCGGCGGGTCCCGGCCAGCCGACGCCTGGTTGGTGGGATGGGGTCGTCGGACCGGGCCTGGCCATCGACACCGATCGCTACTTCGTGGTCTGTTCGAACGTGCTCGGCGGCGCGCAGGGCACGACCGGCCCGTCGTCGCTCGACGAGCATGGCCACCCCTACGGGTCGCGCTTCCCGGTCATCACGATCCGCGACCAGGTCGCGGTCGAGGTGCTGCTCTCCGATCACCTCGGTATCGACGTGTGGCACGCGGTCGTGGGCGGGTCCATGGGTGGGATGCGCGCACTGGAGTGGGCCGTCGGCGTTCCCGACCGTCTCGAGCGGGCCATCGTGCTCGCGGTCGGGGCTGCGGCCACCGCGGACCAGATCGCGTTGTGCTCGCTGCAGGTGCGGTCTATAAAGTCCGATCCGAACTTCGCGGGCGGTGACTATTACCAGTCCGGTGAGGTGCCGACGGAGGGCCTCGCCATCGCACGAGGGCTCGGCCAGTTCAGCTACCGCACCGAAGAGGAGTTCGAGGCACGCTTCGGCAGAAACGCGCAGGACCACAACGACGTGCTCGGCAGCGGACGCTACGCGATCGAGTCGTACCTCGGGTACCACGGCGACAAGCTGGCCCAACGCTTCGACCCCAACAGTTACGTGGTGCTGAGCGAGGCGATGAACCATCACGACGTGGGCAGGGGGCGCGGGGGTATCGCCAAGGCCCTCGGTTCGGTGAGGATTCCCGTGACCGTCGGGGGAATCGCGACGGACCGGCTCTACCCGCTTCGTCTGCAGGAGCAGCTGGTCGAATACCTACCTAACGCCGAACCCCTCTACGTGGTTTCCTCAGGAGCGGGACATGACGGATTCCTGCTCGAGGTGGACCAAGTGGGGAAGGTCATTGCGAGCGCTCTGCGCACTTGAAGGGTGCCAGGGGCGGGCAGATGGTGCTGGCGCCGACACCGACTGACGCGCGGAGCCGGGTCGCACCGGTCGGGCCGTTGCCAGCGCCACGGCTCGGGAGCTTGACTCGACGCGAAAGGAATCTTCGAGTTGTTTCTCACTATGTCGTCGAGAGTGCAGGCAAGGAGGAATGCCCCCGGATTCATTTCCATGGCGATCGCTCCGGCCTTTGGCAGAACCTGATTCTTGGTGGATTATTCAGGGATTCTTAACCTCAGTACAAACCTGAGCACTAAGAAGTACTCCTAAGGAATTGAAAGCCATTCGAAAGTGTGTGGGTATGGCAAGGACACGAGGAGTATTCACTTCGCTAGCCGTTGCACTGCTGGCCTTGATGCTGGCAGTGCCGGTCGAAGTCGCTAGTCACCAGTTCTTCACCGCGATGCGACCATCGGCAGCGAACGCCACGTCCACGCAGGTGGCTGCATCTTCGTCGACAACTCCACTGGTGCATGCCGCGCCCGGGTCAGTTCATGTTGCCCGCCATGATCACGACCACGAAGGCAACGACGATTGACCACTTCCTTGGCTATTGTGATCTTTCGCAACGTGACCGCCGATGCCGCTGGAGTCGTGCGGTGTGGACCTCCGATCTTGAATGTCCGACATTGAGGCGACGTCGATCCATCAGTCAAGCAAGGCGGCCGCTTCCATTCCTGACAGGTGCGCAGCGGTGTTGATGGCGTTGACGAGTTCGTCGAGGTGCGTGGCGATCGACGCCGGGGCATTGCGCTGAATCAGTACCTTCTCCGTCGCCCGGAACAGCGGACGAAGAGCGAGTTCCTTCGAGTGCAGTCCGGAACCGAACCAGTTGCCCAGGCCTTCGAGCGAGCTGAGACAAGCGGACGTGAGCGCGTCGAACTCGTCGAAGGGGCTCACCGTGGCACCGCGCTCGGCCTCGATACGCATGGCGTGGATTGCCCTCAGGATTCGTAGCGTCGTCGCAAGGAGGCTCCGCCCCTCGGAGGGGTCGATGCGCGTCGACGCCGGCTCTTCGACTGAACGGCCGACGGCGGCTTCGGCACTGGCCCAGGCCATGCGCACCCGTCTGGAGCACTTGGCTATCTCGTCGGCACTTACGGACCTCATCTCGACGAGGTCGACCACGGCTCGCAGGTAGTCGCGCAATGCCAGGAAGAGACTGGACTGCGCCTTACCGACGCCCGCCCTCGGCGACGTGGGCCAGACGAGATACGTGATGACCGCGATGGCGCCTCCAAGGGAGATGTCGATCAACCGGTCGACGGCGGTGCCCAGTGTGTCCGTGGTGGAAGTGCTGAGCAGTATGAGGACCATGGCCGTGATGAAGCCAATCGCCACCGAGAAACTCGCGGCCCAGGAGGAGAAGGCGATCCAGCCGATGATCGCGACGA
>Ga0182014_10000110_pt1 | contig 89999 bp, 53 predicted proteins | sample 612S2DmetaG_FD_120489 | JGI IMG/M metagenome (GOLD analysis project Ga0182014, IMG submission 120489) | Permafrost microbial communities from Stordalen Mire, Sweden - 612S2D metaG | ecosystem: Environmental > Terrestrial > Soil > Wetlands > Permafrost | place: Sweden: Stordalen | collected...
CAAGTATTTGAATAACATTATAGAACAAGATCACAGAGCTATAAAGCGAATCGTTAATCCAATGTTAGGATTTCAGTCTTTTCGATCTGCTAATAAGACTTTAAAAGGAATTGAAGCTATAAACATGATCAAAAAAGGACAAGTAATCGATCTAAATTACTCTGTTCTTAATGAAGTCAAATACATTAATAAATTATTTGGTATAGCTTTGTAATGTTAGTACATTTTCCTTGAATATTTTGATTTTTATTAATTACTTATATATTTACATATTTTTTTGAAGTTTTTGCAACGGAACCAGATAGGTTGTGTATGCTAGTATCAAGTTTTCTTCTATATGGGACTCCTGATTCATACCTGAAAGAACGACTGTGACTTCTGGGTGGTTCCATATCCAGCGTAGGGCCCATTCTGCAGGTGTACGTTTCACTGCAGCTTCGGTCCATATTTCTTGCACTTCAGTAGGTATTTGGCTGGCGAGATTGCCTCCAAGCAGAGGTTCCATGACAACCATACCCAGGTCCTTTGAAACTGCATATTTAAGTCCTTCTGTTCCTGCCTGATTATTTTCGTCCATGAAATTGTACTGAATTTGGCAGAAAATCCAAGGATATGTATCCACAATTCGCTTAAAATCCTCAATTAACCCATGGAAGGAAAAGCCAGCGTTAATTATTCTCCCATCACTTTTGGCTCGATCAAGGAAATCGATCACATCAAGAGCTTCCAATTTGTCCCACATTTCTCCTGCGATACCGTGGATAAGATAATAATCGATATGATCTGTTTTAAGTCTCTCCAGTTGGGCGTTCAGAAAATAATCCATATCCTTTCGACTCTTTACAAGCCAGGAAGGAAGTTTTGTTGCAAGTTTAATCTTTCCCCGGTATCCATCTGCAAGGGCCCGCCCTAAAAAGGATTCGCTTTCTCCCATATGATAGATCCAACCCGTATCAAAGTAGTTTATGCCATGCTCGATTACATAACGTACCTGGCTCATAGCCCTTTTTTCATCTATTGTACCGTCTTCTTTAACCAGCAGGCGCATGCATCCGAATCCCAGTATTGAAAGTTCAGTTCCGTTCTTTGGCACTTTTCTGTAAGCATCCTTCGTTCTTCCTAAATTTCCGTAGACAAATTTTTTCTGTAGTATTTCACAATTATTTTTTCTGTAATTTGTTACTTATGTAAGATTGAAATTTTATTGATAATCTCATGAGAAGGGTGAAAAGAACTATTCTTTAGTTTAAACCATTCTAGAATGTTTTAAATTCCTTCTCAATGAACGTATCAATATCTGTGTCTTGATGATTTAATTATTGGACATAATAATTGGATAACTTCTAATCAACATACCACATAGTAAATTTCCTATCCAAATTTCGATACTTTTCTTCACAATCATAAACAAAAACAGACTTTTCAGGATATCTAAGAGTATTTCCTATTTGTTACTCCAATATTTTCAAGAATTTTGTAAAGGACTCTTGAATAGAATCTTTCAAGGTGTAAGATGTCGATAATTCCTTTATTATTTAACTATTTGCCAGCTTCCTTGATACGAAAATGATGTGTGAGCTTATATCTCACAAAGCCTATTAGTAGTTATTAAGATCCAAATAATTTCTATTATGTTTGCCATAAATCTCACAAAAATTAAGTTTTTCATAAAAACACATTCTTCAGATGTACACATGTGTAAAATTTGTTTGCCCATTTGCCCTCTATTATTCATTGAAAATTGGATTAATTTTTAAGCTAACTATTATATTGAAAAAATAGAAGGCATTCTGTGCATATCTGCAAGTTGGATTAAAGAATTAAACAGCAGAATCTATTCGATAGAAGCGCATATATTCTTGTTAGAAATTGTAGATAATATTCTTTTTCTTGTGTTTGTATTCATTGAACAAAATAACACAAACAAAGATACTTATTTTACTCAACTGTCAAAGTTAGATATATGGGATCAGCTGGTTTGCCAGATATATACCCATAAAGTCATCTGAAAGCATTTAGTGGAAAATTGTTTATGCAGCATATTTTACCTACCTTTTCTGCATAAGCCCTCTCTCCCCAATAGCACTTCCACTAGATAACCTACACACAGGGTTATCTAACTTCCAGCAGAAAAATCTTCAAAGAATTGGGTTTCAATTTGGATGATATCCTGCTTCCAGAAATCTTATTCTGAAAGATTCTGCCTGCTTAAAGTCACCTTATCCGAAAGATTCGAAGTATAAAAGTAGCTCCTCTTATTTCTTCTTCTTTTAAATAAATAGAGCATATAAATTCTGTCTGGTTTGAAAAAAACCGAAGCTTTTCCTCCTTCCTCAGTAGTAACCATGTTCTTTCAGGTTTACTTTGTCTGCATAACCAGCCGTTAAAGTGCACTGAAATTCACTTGCTTCAGGTAGCCTATCATCGCATCTCAAACCACGTCATTTACTCTTCTTACAAGAAGTAAGTTCAGCCTTTTCTTTCTCAAAGTGCAGGATAGGCATAAAGACACTGTAGAAGCAAGATTATACTTCCTACGATCCCTGAAATATCAAATTTACCCCTTTATTTCCACTGGAGTACAGGAAAGTGCTGAGAATTTTGATAAATCTGTGATTTTCACAAGTCATTTATATAACATTCATATGCATATGACGAAATTTAGGGATTTATCGAAATCCTCGTTAATTTCATCTTTACTTATGTTTACTATTTTCTTTTTCCCTCATATTTTGAATTGCGGCTTTTACTGCCGGTCGTAAAGGATCTATAAGCATTGAAACCGGGGGAGAGTAACAGGTTTCCAGTTCTAGGAGATCCTTGATTGTGGATTTCTTCCTGATTGCAAGGGAGAGAGCATCTATTCTTTCTTTTATTCCTTCCCCTCCCACAAGTTGTACACCTACTAGACAACCATGATTAAACAGGAGTTTGATGTATAGATCTTTTCTATCTGGGTAATAAGAAGCTCTTGTATATCCGCTGGAAAATCCTGTAACTAAACTCATTCCCTTACTTTCAGCTTTCTTCGAGGTAATTCCTACTCCACCGAACTGCAAATCACCTGCTACGGCCACCCAAGGGTCTGCAAGAGGCCCGAAAGCAGTAAGCTTTCCGGTAATATTGTTGCCGATTACATAGGCCATACTCCGTGCTGCTGTACCCAGCTGACTTATTCTGGCTTCCCCTGTTATAAAGTCCTTTATTTCCACACATTCTCCACCTGCATACACATCTGGAAGGAAGACCTCGCCTGCTTTTACCTGGAGCATTTCATTTACAACTATTCCCCCAGCTTTTCCAATTTCGATTCCTGCCTCCATGGCAAGAAAAATTTCTGGTTTTACCCCGCTTGCCAGGAGCACAATGTCTGTAAGAAATAGCCTGTCTCCAACTTGTAGAGTTTTTTCTTTCCTGAAATTTTCAGGAATAACAATATGTTCACCTGAAATTACTTCAATGCCCAGACTTTCCAGATATCTCCTTATAATTTCAGCAACTTCGGGATCAAACTGCCTGGAAAGCAGATTCTTGCTTCCACTTATGAGTATAGTTTTAATTCCCCTTCTCACAAGTGCTACGGCACATTCGATTCCGATTGTCCCTCCACCTATGATGCAAACTTTTTCAGCAGTTCCTAGGGCTTTTTCAAAGAGCATGCCATCATCAAGGCTCCTCAAGGTGAAGATGCCATAAGGTAGAATATTTGTAGTGAGATCTTTTTTAGGTATAAATGGCAGGCTTCCTGTGGCAATCACCAGTTTGTCAAAAGGATAAATTCCTTCCCTTGTCTGAACAGTTCCTGAACCAATATTAATTGACCTAACTGCCTCATTTAGTTTAACATTTATCCTGTTTTTCTTGAAAAAATCAAGAGATTTTACAATAAGGTTTTCAAAACTATTAATTTCCCGACTCAAAACAAAAGGGATTCCACAGTGACTGTAAGCAGTATAAGAATCTCGTGAAAGTACTGTTATCTCAAAATCACTCTGTCTTCTAATTTTGGTAGCAGCTGCCATACCACAGGCTCCCCCTCCAACAATAACTATTTTAAAGGGCCCTTTTTTCCTTGATTTTGTGCGAAAACTTTTCTTGGAAATTCTTTCTCAACTCCAGCTGCTTTCTGGATTTTTTTATCTAAAGATTCTTGTGTGATGAAAGCGCTTTTCATAATCTTAACAATGGTGTTTCACATCTATTATAGGTTTTTAAAGAGCTTTAAAATTTCAGCTTTATAATAAAAAATTTTTCAGAAAGCGAAAAAAAATATTGATGCTATTGTCAGTAGTTCTAACCACATTAGTCCAGGAATTATCTCTACAAATCGAAAAAACATATAAAAAATTATTTGAGGTAATTAAATTGTTTGGTATAGCAAAGAAAAATGACTCCATCTATAGTATAAAAAAGACAGTTTACTTTAGGTACCTTCTGAATAATGTAGTATTCTTCTGAATAATGTAGTATCTTTGATATAATTACTTTACCTTATGAAGCAAAATAGAACTATCAAAAAGTTATTAATGCTTCAGCTCATGCTGCAACCTCTCCTACCAATTCTCTTGAATCTGAAACCAATGATCTAAGGTCAGAAATACCAAAAATAGGAATTATTTCAGATGATACCATTTTTGATTATATAAAATACAATTTGAAATTAACGTTATTTACTACCCAGTTGTAAAAATTGTTTGAGTTTTAATAAAGCCTCATTTTCATATGACACACGTCCAAACAATTTTAGTTTGTGGCATATGGTGTCTAGTTTTTATTGTCTTACCAGCTCCTACTAGTTGAAGTCCCGAAATTAGCTAGCTAGAAATGATGCATAATACCAGTAATTTAAGAACAGAAAACTTCTCGCCTTAGATTTAAATTTCATTCAATAGACTCTGGAATGTTCTTTTTTTCTGGCAAATTTGCAATTTTCTGGAAGTATTTTCATGTTCATAGACCTACCAGTAATCAACATATGCCTGTAAATTCCCATAAATGAGATCTGAGACTCTGAAGTTCTTCCTGCAAATCGGCACAGGTTTCTCTGGATGACCTTTTTTACCCCCAAGTTTTTTACAACTCTTTTTGTAAAGGCTCTTTGTTTTTTTGACAAAAAGTCAGTAGAAGGATGTTTGCTACTTTTGTAACTGTTTTAATTGAAGCAAGATTCGAAAATCTTTACACTTCTTCAAGAGCATGCTTTTAATAGCTTGCTCCTAAAGTAGTCTTAAGTCTATGAATTACAGGAATAATACTCTGAGGACCAACTTCATGGATTTCAAGGATTTCTTCGCATGTAAGCGTAATAACAAAACAACATGAACTTCAATAAGTATACGATTTTTTTCTTATTTATAAGTAAAATTATAATGTCCAAAAGTTACTTGAATATTTACATTTATTTTAGTGTTAATCGTATTCTGATAATAAAAGTAATATTGTAAAATCATAACGGCTAAAAATGAAATGAATTTTGAGATCAACTCAAAAATATGATATTTATATTAATGAACTTGCTGAGGGACATTTAGTGGAAAACCAACGGTATGAAGATAAAATTATATTGGGTTACAGCGTAAAGAAGATACTGTCTATTTTGCTGATAATCTTCTTTGTAGTAGGATTGACAGCTGCAGTAGCAATCGTATGGGGTCTAAAAAGCCCCATCCTTCACTACGAACGAGGTTATGCAGCCGGCTATAGAATCAGCTACCAAACCGGTTTTAGCGGCAATTTTTATGATATCAAATCCGGTTTAAGTCATAACAACACTAATGAAAGCTACACAAATGGCTATGAAGAAGGCTACACAAATGGCTACGATGAAGGGTACCCTGATGGCCAAGTAGATCGTAAAAACGGTTATCAAGGCGGCAATTAATAATAGTAACATTGTAAAATCCAAAATGTATTAGAAGAAGAAGATCTTTCCTGATAGTACTTATGCACAATTGAATGTAATTTTTATATAATACAACATATCTTTCTCAGATAGGTATATTTTATATTTTTTCCAATATAATTCCTGATGTTTTTGCCGTCAACAAACTTTGCATAAAGGACGTGAGTAACCAGTTTAGACATATATTTAAATACAAAATACATACTTTGATACTAAATATATATATATAAATACTTCATTTGTTTATATTATACGATTTAGAAGTGAATAGATTAATATTACTGATTTAGCCCTATTCATTTAAAGGAGTGTCTCTTAATATGGTAAATAAATCAAAAAAACACAAAATCCTTATATTAGTCATAATCGGGCTTGTGCTTCTGGGCATTGGTTGCGCTGGAAAAAATAGTGACGGTTCTTCCATTGCTCAGAATAACTCTTCAGGCGGAACACCAGTGAAGGAAGCTACTGCTGTAAAATCACAGAGCATTTCTGTGAAAGGTTCTGATACAGTTCTGCCGCTTGCACAAGCTGAAGCTGAAGAATTTATTAATGAATCCGTTGGGAAAAGTATATCAGTTACTGGAGGTGGATCAGGCGTTGGAATTGCAGCTCTAATTGACGGAGGGGTGAACATTGCTACAGCATCCAGAGAAATGACAACTGACGAAATCAACAAGGCTAAAACAAATGGAATCAACCCAGTGAAGCATGAAATTGCTTATGACGGCATTACAATAGTTGTAAACCCTGCAAATCCTGTGTCTAACCTTACATTCACCCAATTGCATGGCATCTATAATGGGAGTATCAGTAACTGGAAGCAAGTTGGTGGTGACGACAAACCAATCGCAACAATTTCCAGGGACAGCAGTTCTGGAACTTATACAGACTTCAAGAAAGACGTTTTGCTTGGGGATGAATACCGATCTGATGCGCTTACCCAAGCTACTACGGGAGGAATAGTCAGTGAAGTAGCCCAAAATCCCAATGCAATCGGATACATTGGCTTTGCATACGTCGATAAAAGCATAAAGGTCTTAAGCCTGGATAACGGAAATGGCTCTATATTGCCAACCACTAAAACCATTTTAAGTGGTGCATACCCACTCTCCAGATCTCTCGACATCTATACAAATGGGGAACCATCAGGACTCACAAAAGAATTCAGCGACTTTATGTTGAGCCAGAAGGGGCAGAATATTGTGAGCAAAGTTGGGTACATCTCATTAAAAAAGTAAATATTAAAAAGGAGATTTCTAGGAAAAATATATTTGACAATAATTGTGGGAAAAAGCGATCGAATTTAAGCTGCTCTTAGTTGGTACCCTTGCAGTCATGATACTTTTCCTTACTTACATTTTTTTCGTAACTATTCAATTATCACACAATTTTTCCCGTTCCTATAAAAAAATTATGTAGTTCTTACAAAGCTACCCGAATAGTTACAAATTTTAAAAGAATGTTCTGAGATTAAAAAATAGTTATTTGGTAGTAAATGTGGAGTGACGGAGTTTACATTGAAACTGTGAGAATAGTAAAACTTCAGATGTCATAAAGAGGAGGTAAATAAATTCCGAAATAATGTCATGCGCTTATAAATAATAGCTAAATTACTCATGAAAAGCAGAGATTTATTGAAATTCTTTGGAAAGTATGTTGACAATCAAGGTAAACCAAAAAGAAAAAGAATCATATCGCAAATTAAAATATTTTATTTGGAATAATTTCTTTACATCCCGAGCGGTGACACTAACATATACGATTGCTTGCAGAGGGGCACACCACCTCAATTTCTATTAATTTTTAATAAACCAAATCTTTGGAATTCTGTGCATCGATGGAAATTTTTAAATTTTATCAAAAAACCGTTACATTTTTTTCCATTAGTTTCGGGGAAACATCTTTTCTGATTCTTGTTTCCTTTTTCTAAGGGTGATATACTAATTAGTATAGGTCAATAACTATGTAGAGAAAATACATAAAATATATAAACAGATCTACCTCATAATAAATTCGAAGTTCTAAAATACCTTTAAACAAACCTTCGATAACTACAGATTATCTTCAATTGCAGCCCACAAGATTAACTTACGGACATTAACTTTCGTTGATGGCAACAAAGTCTCGAGGATTTCACAAAGACAGCAGTACATAACCAAACATGTTTTCAAGGTTCAGATAGCAAAAGGCCTGTATTCAGTACCATGATAATATAGTTGTTTTAATTCACAATTGATACAAGACAAACAAAAATTTTGGGGTAAAGGAAAGAGGTTATGAAATGAATGAAATAAAAAAAGCTAACTTTAACGAAGATAACCTTGAAAAAGCGAACCTTGAATGGGCTGACTTTGTGGATAAATACCCCTATCACACTCAAGAAAATGCCTTCAATCGCCCCATAATAGTTCATTTTTGTTAAATACTCTAAACCTCGTGCCCACGCCAAGTAAATCAAATAAATATTAAGTATAAAATTTACTTATATCAATTAAAAAAAATAAAACTCCGTTTGACAATGGTAAGAACTTCTAAATTAACTCATAATTATAACACAGCTAATCGGTGATAATGTTGCTTTGGGACTCCCATATGTTCTTGCTGTAGAATCCACAGGCATAACATATCAGATTTTCAATGGTTTGATGAAAAAAGGCAAAATACAGAGGCTACAAGTTATAGAAGATTTCGATAAATCTCTTATTTTCGTGAATCATTTAGATACCACTTATAAGAATCCGACAAAATTTAGGGGTTTATCGAAATTCTCTATAGTTTATCTTAAATCAGTCTTGTGGCTCATACTTTTTACTTACAACCATGACAGGAACCGTCGAGTGCCGGACCAAATTTCCCGCAACGCTGCCTATAAGCATTCTATTCAATCCTATCTTTCCGAGAGTGCCCATAATAACAATATCCATTTTTTCCTGATCAGCATACTTGATCAGCTCTTCTGAGGGATTACCTTCAAGCAGAATAGATTCTACATTGATTCCTTTTACCTTTCCTAAGCCTCTTATATAATCTAAAGCCTGTTTCCCTTGGTTTTTCAACGCCTCATGTATCGATTCCCAATAAGGATTCATACCCATAAAATAATATCCATCCATAGGGAATAAGTAGGCTGTCGATATCACATGGACTGCATAAACCGTTCCCCCACTTAATCTACCAAGCTCTATTCCTTTATCAATAGCCAGCCTGGAGCAGTCTGAGCCATCGGTTGCAATCATTATTTTCTTATAATCAATGATTTTCATGTAAAATCCTCAATTATCATCCATCCTTGGAAGAAATATAATAGCATCGGAGTTTATAACGTGAAAAAGTACGGAATTTTTTGATTTGTGAACTTTTTGATCTTCTCCAAATGTAAAAAGTAAAATCATTCATTAACAAGAAGTTGCGATTGACTCAAAATGATCCCATTTTCCGCAGATGTACACAAAAATTTCATGTATTTTCTCAATATCGCAGTAGCTTAAAAATTAAATCTAACTTTCAATAATAATGATGGGAAAATAGGCTAACAAATTTTTCATTTGTGTATATGTGTGAAATCTCGATTTCATAATATAAAGTTAAAGAGTTTTTATTCTGGAACTGGCCTTTAAAGGCGGATGTAAGGAAATCTGACGTTCTGATTTACTCGTAAATGAGGAAATTCTCTCTATATGGCATAAAAGTAAGAGATATACATGAATATCCTCCCAACAATATGGAACCGAAAAAAAGTGCTTGTTTCAAATGGACACCTTGACCACTGCGGAGCAGTGCCTAACCTGATATACCAGAATCCTGAGGTCTACATGATCCCATCGACTCAGAGTTTACCAATTTTCTAGGGAGAGACACCCTCAAACTCGCAAAGATTACACTTTTGGATGTATCTCCTTTTGATCCTGAAAATTTCCATAAACCTACCCAAATAAAACTAAAACTTAGTTATAGAAAGACCTGAAAAACTAATATATACATAGTTTGCTTTTTCAACGCAAGCTCTGTCCTGGTGTTTTGGACTCCTCCTGGAGTCTGAACAAGGAGAAAATCTATTATATACAGGAGATCTTCAGCCAACGGAAACAAGGCTTGTACTTGGTGCAGCCTAATTTTCTGAAGCAGGCACGCTTTACTCGATAGCACGTATTTCGAGGAAAACCATATCCCACGAAAGAAATTGAAGAAAATATTATATAACGAGTCCTAAATACTCTAGAGAAAGGAGGCACTGCCCTAATCCCTGCCTTTGCAATAGATAGGACTCAAGAGATCACAATGCCCCTTGATGCTCACGGGATCAGAGCTTATGTGGATGGTTTAGTCCGGGATATCCACAAAATACTTTAAAAATATCCTGAAGACCTAAGAATCCTGAGCTTCTTGACAGGACTTTCAGACGTGAGATTCCCGTAAAAGTCCAGCAGCGTGATTTAGTCCTGAAAAAATCCTCAGTTATTGTCACTAAAGCCCGGATGTTGAACGGAGGACAAACTCTTTATTATCTAAGCCAACTTTATAAAGATCCCAAATCAAAAATTCTACTTCCAGCCACCACGTTGAAGACACAAACGTGCGGCTGGATCTTTAGCATAGAATTATTGAAACAAAAGGAGATGTCCTTACACTCAAACCCAAAATAGAGCAGTACGACTTTTCCGCCCACAGTGGAGATAGTGAGCTCAAAAAGCTTGTAAAAGATTTATGCAAAAAAGACACAATCAGAGTCTTAGTAATGTGTGTGGACAACACTGAAGTTTTCTCACAATGGATTTCGGAGGAAATCGGCGTGGATTCATATGCACCTTCAAACAGAGAGTCTTTTACCCTTTAAAGAAAACAGAAAGATATACAGTCCTTTCAAAAACCTGCGAAACGCTTAAGCCTCAAAAAATCCAATTACCTGGATATGATCCTGAATCCTGAATCCGAGATCCTTGATACACTTGCAAAGAGTGTCCTTCTGGCTGCACGGACTGCTCCAAAAGCCAAAGGAGTGGACGATATCGTAACTGCCTTTGTTGAAAAAGATGATATTGAAATCCTTGCCCTGACAATGGAAAAGCTGGCAGATGAAAAAGGTGCAGGCTTCGATTTTCTGAAAAGGGATGCTGCAAACCTCAGAAATGCCGGAGTTGCGATCCTTATAGGCGTTAAAACCAGTGGAGCTGCGGGGCTTGATTGCCGAGCCTGTGGCTTTGAAACCTGTGCAGAGATGTTGAACCGGCAAAAGGTAGAAGCAGAGTTTAAAGGCCCAAATTGCATGTTTAAGCATGCAGACCTGGGAATTGCTGTAGGTGCAGCTGTTGCAAAAGCCAAAGATTTCTGTATAGATAACAGGGTAATGTACACTATTGGTGCAGCCGCAAGGATATCAGGTTTGCTGGATGCTGATGTTGTTTTTGGAATTCCTATGAGTATAACAGGGAAAAATATTTTCTTCGACAGAAAATAAAGACTCTTGATCAAATTGCTGGCGATCACACCATCTGAAATTACGAAAGAAGAAACGTTTATACAGTACCATCCTGAGACGGAGTTTTAATTTATTAATACATTGCAAAGTATTTAGATACTTTTTAATATTTTCTAGGGTTGCTAAAATTTACCATTAATTCAATTAGCAATCGACTGAATCAATTCAAAACCCAGAAAATAATAAAAAGCCTCAGTATTCAGGAAATAATACATTATATATAGCAGACGTATTTGTATCCTATAAAGTAGCTTGCATGTACTCGATAAACTTTATGTACTTAAAAATGTCTCTAAATAAGGCAGTTTTCAAAAGAAACAGAATGCTCCCGCATTTATTATCAAACCTGGTAACAACGAAAGTCTTTATCGATAAATAACGAATGTAATTGTATCCAAATCTGGAGTGAAAAAACATTATTAACTGCTTTAAACCATTTAGATTATTTACTTGGAACAAAATTGATAACAAAGAAACATCTTTGCAGACAAATATCTAATGTAATCATATCCAGATCTGGGGTGAAAAAACATTATTAATTGCTAAAACATTTAGATTATTTACTTGGAACAAAAAAGAGTGTTCACTAAATAAAATGGGAAATTATTTAAAGAGTATTTTTTAGAAATTTCACCTTTTTCCGATACTTCTGAATGATGCTTGAAAAAGGCAAATATTTGAAAATTAACATATATATAAAATATAAACATAGAGGCGCAAAGCATGGCAAAAATAATCGTCTATACAATGGAAAGTTGCCCGAAATGCAATAAATTAAAAAAATTTCTAGAAGCGAATTCAATGACTTTCAAAGCAGTAGAAATGGATACCCCGAAAGCTCTGACAGAACTACGTTTCAATGGAATTTTTACAGTGACGGCGCCTGTTTTGCAGATCAATGATATCTTTCTGACCCATGAAGAGTTGTTCAATGGGGAAGAATTAAACACGGAAAAAATTCTGGGGATTTTGTTGATACAACCGTCTGAAACTTCAGAATGACCTAAGCAATTTGCAAATTTCACCCTTAAAAAACGAGGATGAGAAAATGATAAGCGAGATTCTTTTACAAGATAGCGATTTATCTGATAAGCGGCCAGTCCAAAGGACACTTGATGAACTTTCCACTTCCCCTCTATCCAAAGATAACCATTTATCTGACAATCAGCAAGTGCAAAAGACACTGGATGGGTTTTCAGTTTCTCCTTTCCCAAAAGTAAGGACTACAGACGGTTTCATGGTTAACTGGGACAGGAACATTATTGTGAATCAGCTTCTGAAAGAAACAAAATTAAGCGAGATCTTTTACAACAAACCTACAATCACGAAAGAAGAGGCAATTAATATAGCAAAAGAAGCTGAAAAAATCATTAAGAAAATGAATATCAAGTTTCTCTCAGGCCCCCTTATCCGTGAAATAGTAAATAATATTCTTCTTGACAGAGGGCATATAGAATGGAGAAATATAATGACAAGAGTTGGGGCTTCGGTTTACGATGCCTACGAAATAGATACCGGATATGGCTTTGAGGCAAATGATAATGCAAACCAGCTAAATAATGCCGAAACCTCACACAAGAGAAAAGCCGACAAGATGTCTAAGGAACAAAATCTCCTTCTGATGCCAAAAGAACTTGCTGACCTGCACCTGAATGGGGATTTCCACATTCACGACTTAGAATACATGGGCACAAGGCCTTTTTGTCAGGATTGGGACCTCCGATACTTCTTTTATTATGGACTCATGCCAGACGGAGTCGGAACCCAATCTAGTGTGGCAAAACCTGCAAAAAATGCAGAAGTAGCTTTTCTTCACGCAGTAAAAGCCATGGGATCGGCTCAGACAAATTTTGCAGGTGGACAGGGTTTTTATAATTTTCTAACTTTTATTGCTCCCTATCTGGAAGGCAAGTCTGAAGCTGACATCAAGCAACTTATGCAGATGTTCGTCTATGAAATGATGCAGATGATGTGTGCAAGAGGTGGCCAGACGGTCTTTTCATCCGTGCAACTTTCCCCAGGTGTTCCGAAGATCTGGAAAAATATTCCAATTGTTGTTATGGGTAAGGTCTGGGACGGCAAACAGGCTCCCCTCAGAACCTATGGAGAATTAGAAAAAGAAGTTCGTCTTGGGTTCAAAGCTCTGATGGATGTTATGCTTGAAGGAGACGCATGGGGCAAACCTTTCAGCTTTCCGAAGCCAGAGATCTCCATAGAACCTGATTTTATGGAAGAAGATGAAAAATTTAATAAGACTCATCTTGATCTTCCCACTTATAAGGAGCTTTACAGAATGAGCTTCGAACTGGCTGCCAAATTCGGAACCCCTTACTTTGATAACCAGCTTCCCGCTTACAGAGGAGCAGGAGAAGGAATCTCATGTTATCAATGCTGTGCCTATCAATTTTCTGTAAATCCTACAGATGATAAAGATTTTGAGGACAAACTCCATTTTAGGGATGGAAAACACTTTTCAATGGGCTCTTGGATGGTCCTGTCCTTAAACTGTCCCAGAGCAGCATACAGAGCTGAACATAATGATGAAAAACTTTTCAATGAACTTAAGACCCTCATGAACAGGGGAGTGGAAGTTTTCAAGATCAAGCAAAAATGGATGAACAGCCTGATCAAGAAAAACAGAATTCCCTTTGCAGCCCAGCGTCCAAAGGATCCAAACACTGGGGAAAAAGGAGCAATAGCTGTGGATTTCGATAGCCTAGTGTATACTATTGGAATAATCGGAATTAATGAGATGGTACAATACCACACAAACTACCAGATCCATGAATCTCCTACTGCGTACAAGCTTGCCATCAGGGCTATGTTCGAGATGAAAATGCATGCTCAGAAGCTCTCGAAGGAAAACGATATGGAGATAGTTCTTGCAAGAACGCCGGCAGAAACAACAGCCCAGCGCTTTGCAGTCTCAGACCTCCTGCATAGTGAATACGCTGAAAAAGCAGAACACACAATTAAAGGGGATCTAAAAACTGCAAATAGAGAGTTAAATGAGACCCATGACCTACCTATTTACTATACCAATGGTACTCATATTCCTCCTGGAGCCGAGATCGCCCTAGCTGACCGGATAACGTACGAGCACACTTTCTTTCCGATCGTAGACGGCGGAAATATAATGCATATCTGGCTTGGAGAAGGAAAGCCAGATCCTGAGGGCCTGCAGGAGCTTGCCATGCATATAGCAAAAAACACCCAAACGGGTTACTTTGCTTTTACAAGAGACATGACTATTTGCACTGACGAGGGATATGTAGCACCAGGCCTTCTGGACAAATGTCCAAAATGTAAGTCTGAAAATGTGCAACATCTCTCAAGAATTACAGGTTATCTGCAGTCAGTAGAGGGCTGGAACAGAGGCAAGCGACAGGAGCTCCTTGACAGAAAAAGATACAGTATAAACGGTAACTAAAGTAAGATTTCCTCCAACATTTTATACTCAATAGTGTGAAAAGTTGTAACTATCATGAAAGTAAACTATGCAGATACAGTTTCCCTTTCAACCCTGGACTGGAGAGGAAAAGCTGCAATAACCATCTTTTTTCGGGGATGCCCCCTTCGCTGCCCCTACTGTCAGAACCATCCCTATCTAGAAGAACCTGACCTTGTGGAACTCGACTTAGTAAAAGAGCGGATTAAAAAATCGAGGAACTTCGTGAATGCAGTTGTTTTTTCAGGAGGGGAACCTCTGATGCAGGCATCAATTTTGCCACTCACAGAGTTTGCGAAAGAACTCGGGCTCTTAGTCGGAATTCACACAAACGGTTGCTATCCTGAAATGGAACAAGAACTTATTCAGAGAACATTGGTTGATAAGTTTTTCATCGATGTAAAAGCTCCCCCGGATGATCCAGAACTTTATGGAAAAGTTACAGGTTGGAAAAAATACAAAATCGTAAAAAAAACTCCTGGAGAGATAACTGCGGCTGTCATAGAAGCGATTAAAATCGCGGATTCCTGCGGCCTGGAACTGGAACTCCGTACAACTGTAATCAGAGATTTTATTGGAAGCAAAGAGGAAATTTTCAGCATAGCTGCCTGGATTTTTGGACACGTAAAAAATAGAGAAGTTATCTATGTAATACAACAGGGAATTCCGGAATACAGTCTTCAGGAAAACCTCCGAAAAACACGAATTTTAGAAAGGGAAGAGATATATGATCTGGGAAAAATAGCAAATAAATTCCTTAAAAACGTTCGAATAAGGACAATAGAAGCCGGAGAAGAAATTATCTAAAATTAATACTCTTCAACATTACATCCTAAATTTGATAGCATCCACTAATTCCAAATGAAAATTAATCCCATTTTTAGCTATTTTATTTGACAAAAATTATATAATAAAGTATTTCGATAGACTCCCTAATTTCTTCATATACCTATAAATAGTAACAAATGACTGTGAAAATAAGAGGTTTATCGAAATACTCTAAAGTACCATAATCCATTAAAAAGAATTGATAATAGGTTTGATTTATCTAAAACTGTGATTAGGAAGGTTTTTATATATTTTTCCTAAAATAAATTGGTTGTGCTCACTTTTCCGGAATTGATCAATAATTCACGGACACTACCAAAGAATAGATGTTGGAAAACTGCAGAAATCTTAAATCAAAATAATTAACTTAGAATGATGAAAAAAGTAAGCGAATTGAAATATCCAAAACAACTTTTAGTTAGAAAAAATGATTCTTTTTTTGGTTACTAACAAGCATGCAATTTTGACAGGAAAAACTAATGACATTGAAAATATTAGAAGTATTGACTAAGACGGAAATAGATGAAACCAAAAATTGTGGGAATAAATTTCCAAAATAGTCTAAATTTGAATGAAAGTGGATTGAAAAAACTGCAAATATAAATTAATTTTCCAATGCCAAGCTAAAAGTCGATAAGTGGATCAGATAGTGTCTGTAAATTATTTACCAACTCTAAAAAAAAAGTCCATTTCCTGCTTTGATGATAATGGAGAGAAAATTCTAAGCTCAGTGTTTTAAGCAAATTATGTACACGACCGAATTTCATTATTTTTTTGAATTTAGAGAAGAATCAGAAAAAATTAAAAAAAATCAAGATTGATAATTTTAAAGCTCTGATGTCACCTTTTTTAGATCCTTTAGAAATTCTTCGATATCTTGAGCCGTGTTATGAGGCATGAGTACCAATCGGAGAGACCTGGGAGTACGGGTTATTGAGACATTCCAGCCAAATTTCCTGAGGAGCTGCTCGCGGACACGATCAGGATCCGAAATTTTCAAGGCAACTACGTTCATTTTAGGCTCAAGCAGGGGTTCGAAACCCAGTTTTCTAACTTCATCAATAATTTTTATTGTAAGTTTCATGCAGTACTGAACATTTTTTACGTAACCTTCACGACCTAAATGTTTCATGACAGCGTAGGTGGCAGCAGCTGAAGCTCCACTCCGGGTGCCTGTAAGAGTATATTGAGACTTTGTAGTAAGGTATGGAGTGTTTACTTTGAGAGAATCCAGGAAAGAAGGAGACCTGAACAAGAGCGCACCTGATGGAATCGTGGAAAGACCCATTTTATGGGGGTCTATTGCAATAGAAGTAACTCCGGGAATTTTGAAATCAAAAGGATATGATTTTTCAAGGAATGGTATCACAAATCCTCCAAAAGCGGCATCAACATGAAGGAAAAGCTCATTTTCAAGAGCAAGTCTTGCTAATTTATCTATAGGATCTACCTGGCCAAATTCCGTACTTCCCGCTATGCCTACAAGCCCTATGGTACCATTATCTATCAAGCCTTCAACACAGGCAGTATCCACTTTGAACTCAGAATCCAAAAGAGCTCTTCTAACTTCGATACCCATCATATCGGCGACCTTATCAAATGAGAAATGAGCAGATTCGGGAATAATTATATTGGGAGTTGCCCCTAATGTTTTCTTTCTTGCAATTACAAAGTTTTTCATTCCCCTAACAGCCTGGATATTGGACTCAGTACCTCCAGTTGTAAGGTAACCACTAACTGAATTTTCACAGGATTCTCCGGAAAAGATATCATCAAACGGCGCATGAAGAAGTTCTCCCAACATCCTGATTACTTCTTTTTCCAGCCTGTGAGCTCCTGCAAAAAGTCCAAAATCACCCAAGTTAGTCTCAATAAAGAGTCGGTGAGCTTCAACTGCAATTTTATGAGGGTGGGTACACATTGAACTTAAAACCCGATAGTAATCTGTATCTTCTGATTTTGCAGTTTCCAGATAGGAAAATATCTTTTTTTCAGAAAGACCCTGATCATTCATATAGATAAGGTAAAACCAGTTTTATTTAAAATACTTATGGAATGTAATTTTGAAACTATTTACTGTGGTCAAAGAAATGTATAATATCACTTAAATTCTGAAAAAAATTTATATTCAGATCAATTACATGAAAAAGTAAGTGTACTTTAAATGGACTTCTATGTTATTTTACATATATTTATATTCACTTATTGTAACTTTCACGAAGAATAGGGATAAGAGATAATAAAAAAAATATTATCAAAGAAAGACCCTTTTGTTTCTACTGGAGCTATATTATAATACAGAGGGACCCCCTTATTTCTACTGCAGGTCGTTAAATGGGATTTTAGGAGGAAAAATAGACTTTAAATGTAGTAACAATATCCGATCATAACAAAAAATTTAATTGCAACAGATAAAAAAAGTGAGTCAAATAGATAAATTTGTTAAGTATAATAATTATGAATTCAAAAATGAAGAAATAATATTATGCCAATAAATTTTGCTACATTATTTATATAAAATCTAAAAATTTATATACTAAAAAATTAAATCTCAAAAATGATAAGATAGAACAAAAACTCTATATTTAAAAGTAATTTAAGATAAAAGTACGTGACTGAACTACTTTCTCTAGCATTTTATCAATATTTTCATCCAATTATTAGAAAAATTAGAAATTAATAAAAATAGTCATTATGAGGTATAACAGATTAGAATTACTATTAAAGACTATAATTATATATACTATAAATTCAATAAATCCAACATTATTTTGTTACTTTATAATATAAAACAAATTTTGTGATGGACAACCTCAAAATGCTCTCCAATAGAAACACTGGGGTCCGGGGGGTATATAAATATTCCAATGGAAACTAAGGGGTCATGTCACAATCCCTCTATTCTTCAATTTGTTTTATTTTCCTTTATTCAAATCAACTACTCCATAACAAGATGTGGAGATAGAAACTTCCTCGAAAATTTCGATAAACTCCTTTGCATTTGATAATAGGAGAGTTAAAATTTCTTAAAAATAACTTTTACTCATGAAAACTTTTACTGATTTTGTTCTTAAAGGTGAATACATGCATCTTCAGTCAGTTGGAGACAAACTTGCGAAATTGATTCCTTAATTGCTTTGCAATCTTTTAGTATCAGCTTTGAGTCCGTATATTTTAACAAAAAAGTGATAATTTGCACTTTGGATATAAGCTTCACAGCATAATATACAGGAATTATGAGCTGATCAGAAAATTTAAAAACACAAATATAATAAATTCATGATTATCAGGTAAGTTTATCAGAAAAAAACTCAAGGGTAATGAATAAAATTTATGATAGTGTGGGGGAGATCAAAGCAAAAGATATTAAGCGAAAACATTATATGTATAAAATACCTCTAGATGTATTACAGTACGCGTTGATAGTCTAGCGGCTATGACTTGGGCCTTCCAAGCCCAAAACCCGGGTTCGAATCCCGGTCGGCGCATTTATTTCTCTAATTAAAATATAATTTCTTCTTTTCCTATTTCATGTTAAACAAAATAGACCATAAGTGCGAGGGTTGCCCAGCTAGGTCAAAGGCGATGGGTTTAGGACCCATTTTCGTAGGAATTCGTGCGTTCGAATCGCACCCCTCGCATTTATTTGAAGACTTTTTATGCTGTGAAACTTTTTACCGACTCTTAAAAAAAGTGATTTTGTTCAGCATAACAGAATAAATGTGCATGATTACCATAGTACCGATTCCATAAAACTCAAAAATAGTGCCTGTTATAAATCTCAAAGGTATATATTTCAAATAGTTGATGATGTCATTATTCAAATTAAATTTTTTACGAGACTTCATACAAAAAAACAATTTTCGATCTTATTCGACGGCCACAATGGTTCATATGACTTTGTTCCATTTTATAGTGCAAAAATAGGTTAAAATATAACAAAATTTTTAATAGCGGTTTTCGAGGAAGTTTCCATCCAGCAGCAAGATGTGAGGTATTCGATTGGAATAATTATAATACTTCATCTGTTCTACATAATAGGTATGCAGGATATCATTTTTATAGATGGAGGAAGCCTTCCGACACCGAAGGGTTTTACAAGGGAGTGGGTAAAGGCTGCAGCTGAAAATCGAAATGAAGACGAAAAACTCTTTTCAATGATAAAGGAAGCTTTCCTGAGGAAAATTGATGTGGGAGTACACGTTCCCACTTATCCCCAATTCAGAGATAAAATTGGACAGTTTCTGGATATCATCAAAGACGTACAGAACTGTTATGAACCTTATGTATTGAAAGAAAATAATGCAAACATTTTTGAACTTGAGATAATTGACGAGGTTGCAAAGCAATACAGGAAAGAGACAGGAAAAACTCTTGAAGCTCGAGTTTGTGTTGCAGGTCCCACAGATCTATATCTTCAGGCGTTCGGAACAACGGCTTTTGTGGATGCATACCATATCTTAGCACTAGATATTGAGAATTACATAAAGCAATCTTTCAAAGCCGCAAAGAATTTCAAAATTAAAGTTGTAGCCCTAGATGAACCAAGCCTTGGAATTAACGATAAGATCCAGTTTTCTGACGCTGACATTATTTCTGCTCTCACCCTAGCTTCCACTTATGCTAGGCAACAGGGATCTGATATGGAAATTCACCTTCATTCTCCATTGAAGTATAAAATTGTATGTGAGACTCCTATCAATGTCATCGGGTTTGAGTACGCAGCAACTCCTTCTTATCTGGACATCCTTAATAGAAAAGTGCTGGAAGATTCGAATACTTATATCAGGCTTGGAGTATCGAGAACCGACATTTCAAGCCTTATAGGTATTGTAAATGAAACATATGGGGTTAATGCCTGGAAGGAAAAGGAATACATGCAAAAAATCGTTACTGAATTTGAGACTCCAGATATCATAAAAAAAAGGCTTGAATTGGCTTTTTCTGTTCTCGGGGACCGCATAAAATATGCAAGTCCAGACTGTGGACTTGCTTTCTGGCCGGATCAAGATCTTGCTTTCAAGCTGCTTGAGAATACCGCAAAAGGTATCAATGAATTCAATGCCGAAAAAAAAAATTACGAGAATAATTCTAATGAATGAGTAAGTGAACGAATAAGTAAGTTAATTAAAAATTTTTTATTAAAAATGAAGTTTTTCAGCTCTTTATTTTCTATTTTTTATAAATTTTCTGTTTTTCAATAATGCTAAATTGTCAGAGGTCTACTAAGAAGATATGGAAGAAATCATTTACGATGATATCGGAAGCTATCCCCTCCCTGAAGGAGTTAGCAAAGAATGGATAAGAAACGCCTTTAAAACGAGAACAGAAGATGAGAGACTTTTTGAGGTAATCAACGATGCCTTCCAGCAGAAAATCGATGCAGGTGTGGAAGTTTCTACTTATCCTCAGTACCAGGATATGAATGAGCAGTTCTTGAAGGTTATATGGGATCCAAATTGCTGTTATAGTCCCTTTGAGGTGAAACTTGAGTGTGCTAGAATCGAAGAACTTGAGGCTATAGAACAGGTTGCAAAAGCCTATAAGGAAAAGTTTGGGGAGACCTTGAATGTCAGGATCTGTGTAACTGGCCCAACAGAACTTTACCTGAAGAAATTTGGAGGTACTCAGTACACGGATATCTATTCTCTTCTTGCGAAAAGCGTGAACAATTTCGTCAGAAACTCCATGAGGTTTGCAAAGCACTTTAAGATTAAAACTGTTTCCATTGATGAACCAAGCATAGGGTTGAACCCTGAGCTTGCTTTTGATGAAAATGATATTATTTCTGCATTTAACGATGCATCTAAGGCAGCAAGTAAGTGGGGAGCTGATGTGGAGATTCACCTTCATTCTGCTCTTTATTATAGTTTTGCTTGCGAGGCTTCTACAATCAATGTTATAGGAATAGAATCAGCAGGTACTCCCTCCTACATGGACCTGATCGACAAAAAGGTACTTGAAGACACTGATTCTTTCCTGAGGCTTGGGATTGCTAGAACTGATATTTATAGCCTAGCAGGAATACTTAATGAATTGTACTGTACTAATGTCTGGAAAGATCAACAGTATCTTCCCGAGATCGTTACGAAACTCGAAACCCCGGATGTTATAACTAAGAGGCTCATGCTTGCTTACAGACGTTTCGGAAACCTGATTAAGTACATAGGTCCTGACTGCGGGTTGGGTTCCTGGCCCAACCAGAAGATCGCTTCTATTTTGCTATCTAATGTAGCGCAGGGAATAAAGGATTTCAGGAAATCTATGTGATTATTATAATTTTTTTTCCCAGTTAGTTTTCTTGTAGGATCTGCACCAGGAAGTCAATAATCTGAATTAATATTCTAGGTTTGATGCCAAAAAAGAGTAGTTAACAAAAAATATTTTACAGAGTATCAGGCTTCACCTCTCATTTCAGTAGAATCTGTGCTATAATATATCATTTCTCCAAAACAGCCAAAAGGTTCCAAAGGGCAGTGGAAATAAAGGGGTCTTTTTCATTTCTCCTTCTAATTTTACATTAAAGTAAATGAAATTATCTTTCTCACTACTTGTTTACCTTTTTTTAACAATTCCGATTAATCAACTAATTATTTTTATACATACATCAACCGATAATATCTCAGTCTCAACAATCTTTTTCTTCTGAATTTTCCCTGTTCCCACTCTGTTTCGTCTTCATATATCTTGTAATTTGTAATAAGACATCATATTATTGGGCAATTTTCCTTTTTGTGGCTTGTTGCTGCCTGAGCAATCTGTGTTGAATCCACCTAGCTACCTTGATTTTATTTTTGCGATTTTCTCCCGGTGTAAAATTCATCAGCAGATTAGTATACATTAGGAACAGCTCCAAGCTCTTAAGCAAGCTGATATCCTGAAGAAAAATCCTTTTAATTACCTATTTCAGCAATTAATATTTTTCAGATACGAAGTTTTTTTAGCAAGACGAGGTTTAAAGGAACAAAATTGCTAAATGAAGAATGCGAGTTAAGAGTTAGGTTGATTGAAATTAATGGATCTACTACTTTGTCAAACGTATAATACACTTAGATTTCCATTAGTCTTTGAAAAAAACTCAATATAAAACCATTCCTAAAAACACTAATAAATTAATTGTGTCCGCAAGTTGCTGAAAACAGTGAGCACAAGAATTCTCTGTTTTTCCTCAAATGCAGGATTATTATACTTTTGTTGGAATTTACAATAACTTTTGACACGCCAAAAGAAGCTTTGAGAAAAAAATTTGGTAAAAAAATTAGCGGGCTCGAAGGGATTTGAACCCCCGACCTATGGATTAAGAGTCCATCGCTCTGCCTGACTAAGCTACGAGCCCAAGTATTATTATCTCATTGAAAGAGCGAACCTCAAAATGCATTTGTAAATATTTATAGGTTTCGGGATAAGTATAGCTCTGTAAATCTTTCATAGGATTTTTTTCTCGCAATTTGAGAAAATCTTTTCTTGATAAATTAGGTAATTCAAGAAGTTAATCATCAATCCTTGTTGAAAGAGCTAAAATTATGCTTTAAGTTTTTTAATGAGTAAAACAATATTGACATCTTTCTTGGATTAAATGTTACTTACTATACCATAAGAATTGGAATTCAAAGAGTTTTGGATTCAGCATGTAAGTCCTCTGTTAACCTTGCAGGTACTTTCATTTATTTGTGACCGTTATTCGAGAATTTCATATTCGCTTTGGTTAATCTATGAAATATAAGTAAAGAGAATTTCGATAAACTTCCGATTTCAACAAATTGCTTATATAATTTTTATAAACAATAAGCCAAAAATTGGGTTTATCGGGCTCATCTAAAATTTATATCATAAAATAGGCAAATTTAAACAGACTAAAGTAGGGAAAATTAAACTGCAATTGACAAAAGAGACTGTATAGGTCTTTTCATAATTTTTTTTTACTTCATTTTTTTAAATTAATTTGTATAAAATGTGAAAAAAGATGCTCTCATTCAGCGAAAAACATAAATATCATCACCATATATGAAGATGGTGCAATAAAGCAGCGCAGCCTTGTGCAGCACTGAATAAGCATACATTATCCCGCCTTAACTCAGTGGTAGAGTGCGCGGCTGTAGTTCGGCTCGTGCGGGAAAAATGCCCCGTACATTTCTGCGCAGGCACCGCGATGTCCCCGGTTCGAGTCTGGGAGGCGGGACATAAAATATTTAACAGTATCGAAACCTTGACAGAATGGTTAATATATTAGAAAACCATCTGATATTTACTTGCAACGCGAGCAAAACAGCGATTAAAGACACCTAAGTGTCCGGATAGTGTAGAGGCCTATCATGGAGCCCTGTCGAGGCTCCGACTCGGGTTCGAATCCCGGTCCGGGCGTTTCTATTTTTGCTTTAATAACTAAAAGATATTTTTAATTATAAAGCCTAATATAATGACTATCTGGCTTTCTAAACTTAATTCCTACTTTTCTGCTTAAGCTGATCAGCTATTCAGGTCAATTTTAACTTCTTTTCGTTTTTGAGCTTTTTTGACCTCGCTAATTGTTGATTCATGAGTTTTAAACCCGCTTTTCATAGATGTACACAAAAATTCCATATATTTTCTCAAATGACAGTAGCTTGAAAATTAATCTAACTTTCAGTGCTAGATGTATTAATATGCAAAATTAAGTGTGTTTTGTTCGCGGATTAGACTGAAAGAAATAAAACCTACAGATCTGATGATCATTAGAAAGCGTTTGAAGTTGGTGTCGTTTTATAGATTCATGTATCTCTTCTTCAAGCTTCTTTAAAGAGCCACGAGCAATTTTCTCTTCGTAAGTCCTTGTTTCAAAATTCCTCCCCGAAAGCAGACTGACAAGATCCGATGGTTTCCTCCTACTGAATCCAGATGTAAAGACGACTCTCAACAAATCCTTATAGTTTTGATCATAGAGATCATCATTCTCATTCTTTAGCCAAGTAATTTTCTGGCAATACTCTGTAGAAGCAAACTCCCTGTTAATATCAACAGTCTGACTATATAATTCTGGAGCAGTTGTCAGATGACCGAAATAATCAATCGCTTTCCTGATCGTAGATACATTATAAGTTTCATTTACAGCAATCTTGGACATTGAAAAAGCAGCCTGACTCAGCACAACCCCCTTGGAATTTATGCGCACGAAAATTTAAGTTACAGTTTCAATGTCCAGATCAGAATCCAGTTCAATAAGACTATGCTTTTTTTTTAGTTATCTTTTTAATATTCACAATTTTTTGTAGATTTGATCCTCTTCAATTTCAGGAATAATTTCTAAATAATTTTTTACAGTTTTGAAGATGCTTTCTTCTCATGAAATGATTGTAGATGTGTCTAGACTCCGGGCATTGTCTTTCTGTATGGAAGCGTTCCAAACTTCAACATTCTCTTCTGTCGGCTGAAATGCAATTTTGATATTCTTCGCCTATAATCCTTATTTATTACATACTAGCCAAGAATAGCTGACATTAAAGCAGTTACTTGCTCTGTCCATCAATCAGAACGTTTTTTTTGGAGGAAGAGAGTATATTTCGAGTTATCACAATCAACGACTCCATTAAATTAGATAATTTTTTGATTTTCTTATGATTTTTAGGAATGGTTTTCGGAACTGACTAGATTCAAAAATACTTTAGAAGAGCAAACGCTTTTATAAGTTTTCGTTCAATACTAGTCAGATGTGAACTCTGGAGATACAGTTCGTGCGGAAATCTATGTATCAGGAAGGGTACAGGGCGTTGGTTTTCGGAGATTTGCCAAGAACGCTGCTGATAGGCTTTTTGTGGACTGCAATCCTATAAACCTTAGAGACGGAAGAGTTTTAGTGATAGCCGAAGGTCGGTGTGAAGCCATCAAAATTCTGATGAGTGAACTCCGAAAGGGACCAACTATTTCACGTGTGGATAGTCTCGATGTCACGTTCAAGGAAGCTACAGGAAACGTATATGATTCCTTAGGTAGATCCTAAATTTTTACGATTTTTTAATATTATTATGATTTGTAGGAATGGTTCCGGAATTGACTAGATTCGAAGCGATTTATCTTCATATGCTTAATCTATCGTGTTTTCCACAGAAGTTAAAGTGGGTACAGTAAAGTGTCATTCGATTTATCAATAACTCTATATTTTCTTCGAAAACGAGCTTGAAATTCTTCGAATAACAGGAACAAACAAATGAAAATACTTTTTACTGTACCTTTTTAGACCATCGATTTCATCATTATCTTGACAGTAAGGTTTTCTTAGATTTGGTTTTTAAAAATAGTTCGAAAAATGATCATTGAATTGCTATCGAAAATTCAAATATGACTTTTATTATGGATGCTAAATTGTCATTTTAGGCAATTTCACTGCCCGATAATTGTTGATTTAAATTGTCAGACATTCTAAAAAACTCTTGTGATTTAGACACTCATAAACCTTTTTTCCACTATTATCCCCAGTATATCTGACGAAAAACAATGATAACTTTTAGATTGAGAGGGTAATGGAATTTTGGCTCTTAAAAATTGGGTTATATTAGAAAAATATGATATTGTTGCATGTGAATCAGTAAGTGATTTTTTGTTTCCTATTTGTGATTCATTGAAGAAGCATCTAATGTTATAATTGGAAAATCAATCCTATTTTTAGCTCAATTTTATTCGATAAAATTTATGAAGATATATTATTTTATTATATGTTATAGTCCCTATTTTTGTTACATTTAAGGTATTAAGATTGTAAAAATTAGCAAAAATCCACTCTTAATATTATTTTTTATCAAGTTTATTTTAAGTGTCAAGTTCATCGAGTTTTTTGATACATTTTTATGCAATAGATACATCTGATTACTAACTGATGAATAATTAAAAACACGATCAATAGCCGATAGTAATATGAGACTAGCCCACCAAAATTCGCTCATTGAATTCCAGTAAAGATGGCAATTGATATTTTGTTCTTAGGCTGAATAGTTATCTATTTTTATTAGTTCAATCTTTTTCTGGTTCTTTTTTCGCCAAGTTTTTTCTCTAGTCCACTTTCTACAGATGTACACAAGAAACCATCTATTTTCTCAATATGAAAATAGATTCAAAATTGATCTAGCTTTCAATAATAATAGTGAGCAAGTAGGCAAATAAATTATACACATGTGCACATCTGCGGAATGTCTGCTTTCATATTGGGTTCATTCTGCAATTGTATTTATGATATTCCTGCGGGCCAGGAAACCAACAAGTTCTTCTTCAAGGTCCAGGACTGGAACACCTCCTATATCGTGTTCCAGCATAGTTTGAACAGCTTCTGAAAGAGGGGTATTGGTATAGACACTGATTACATTACGAGTCATGATATCTCCTACCAGTAGGTTCTTGATCCTTGAATCTTGCTGATTGCCAGCCACAAGATCCCGGAAAGAGCGCATAGCAAAAGCGATATCATCTTCTGCAACAATACCTACAAGCTTCCCATTTTCAATAACTGGCAGCCTTCCAACATTTTTATCCAAAATTAGATGCCTGGCATGACTCACACGATCCAAAGGGCTAATAGTGATAGGACTTTTTTCCATTACTTCTCCTACAAAGCCGTTGAAACGGTTTATCTTCATAAATTCCTGGGGAGTCACCCAACCCATTACGTTCCCTTCATCAGTGACGAGGATCACGCCACCTTTTTTTTTCATCAGGGTAAGGGCATCTTTAACGTCGGTATCTGGCAGAACCTTTACAAAGTTGTCGGATACGGCTGTTGCAACATGCAGAGAAGATGCTGGTTTGCTCAGTTTCTTTCGAGTTCCGAGCTGCTCTGTCAGACTTCTCATGGTAAGTATTCCAAGAACCTGATCACTGTGGACTACTAGCAGTCTTTTTGTGTTCTTTTTCTCCATAAGGTCTAGAGCGTGTGATATGGTGTCTGACTTGTCAATCCTGTGTGGCTGTACCATTATGTCTTTAACTTGCATGCAATTCACCTTATGCGTATCCAGAATTTTCATTATATTTTTCGCAATTTTTTTGCGTGTTTTCATCATCCGTTTTTCTAGATTTTGAGACTTTTAAATATCTTCTGGGATTGCAAAAATTCATTAGCGATGCCCCCATTCTGCGATTGTAATAAATTAAAAATCAAAAAAAATAATAAAAACTCTCACTTTTTTGCGTAGTATCATTCTTTTGCTTTTGTTGTCTTTCATGTGACTATTTCTTTTCATCGCTGCGTTTATTTCCATACCCTGTGTTTTAGAGGACAGCTTTCATGATATCTGTTCTGCTTAGTATGCCCACTATATCTTCTCCATCACTAACAGGAAGGGCAGTAACTCTTTCTTCAATCATTTTTTTTGCAGCTGTACTGACGTTTTCATTCACTTCAATGGAAATTATTGGGGAAATCATGATATCTTCTGCGGTCAAAGGCACCTCTTTTACGTATCTGTAGATTTTCTGGCCTGCAGGGGAAGATTTGCGAGCCATTTTGATATTTTTTGTGGAAAGCCCGCCTTCATTGTCAGTTAAGAGGTTTAAAGCAAGGTTTTTCCTGGAAATGATCCCGACAGATTTTCCTGTATCATCCTTAACGACTACTCTTTCAATCTCGTTTCTGTTCATTTCGTCGATTACATGGTTGAGAGTATGATGTCTGTGAACAGAAACAACATCTTCAGTCATTAATTTCGAAATTTTTGTTTTCATTTCCTCAGCGTTTTCCGCAACATAGCGTACGAGATCTGTCCTGGTAACGATACCTACAATTTGGTTTTTTACCACCGGGATGTTATGCACTCGGTTCTCAAGCATTAAGGCGGAAGCTTGAGAAATGGAGGCTTCGGGGTAGATAGTAATGACAGATTCTGTCATCAACAGCTTTATAGGAATCTGATCTATTGGCCTTCTCCTCCAGAGGGGTTCAGCTTGAGCCAGACGGTTGATAATGTCCGATTTAGTGATGATTCCCACCATCTTATCCTTGTTCAGAACAAGCAATGTACTGATTCTATGCTTTAACATCAATTTTCTTGCATGTGATACGGGCTCATCTGCGTTTATGACATACACAGGTGAACTCATAATGTCCGCCACATTCATGGAATACCTCCTTAATTTTTATGATATATAAGTGTTGATAATTACAGTTTTTGAATCGGATGCGAAATTCACAATTTGTAACTGTAAATGTTATAGTTTTAGGGGTAATAAAGCATGCTTTTTGTTGGAGTAAAAACTAATTTGAGAATGTTCTTATTTAAAATTAGCTTCACTCCAAGATATTGAACACCCGCGCTATAGAATTGTTTCTTGATCTATTCAGCAAGGGAATTTTTTCCTCTCTAAACTCCTGCAAAATTAAGCTCAAACTTTTTCTGGGTTCAATTTAATTGCAGTTAACTTAGAGAATTCCGACAAATCTCCGATTTCAATAACTTACCTATATATACTTTATAAGCAATCAGCCAAAAATTGGAATTTATCGAAATTTTCTTAATTTAGCTTTGGATCGTGTGTTAAATATTCTGTTCAGAACTCAAAAGTTTCAGGAAATCACTCTCTGTAATTATGCCACGTAGCAATCCTTCTTCCAGTACTGGGAGTGAACCTATTTTTTCCTCGAGCATAATTCCCATCGCTTTTCCCATGTCTGTGCCAGAACTTGTGCATATCAGATCTTTCGAGACAATAGAACCCACAGGCTGATCAAGGGCTTCATGAATATTTCCCGTTGTCAGTTTGCTGAAAGCGTCTCCCCTCCCAAGGAAATGGACAATATCAGAGGCTGTAACTATTCCAGCAAAGATTCCATTCTTAACTACAGGGAGTCTTCGGAGCTTGTTCTCTACCATTAATTTTGCCGCATTCCCAATGGGTGTATCAGTTGATACCATCTTTACGCTTTTGGTCATGTAATCATCAACAGTTTTATTTGTCACGAGCCCGCCCATAAGTTCTATTACGTTCCTTTCGGTAAAGATTGCAACCACATGCATGTTACCGTCAACAATTGGCAGACCCCCTGTCCTTCTTTCAAGCATCACTGAAACAGCTTCTTTAAAGTCTGCCTGTTCGTGGAGATAGGCAATATCAGTTTCCATTATTTGTCTTATTCCCTCGTTTATTGCAGCCAGCAGATTACCCTTGAAGCGTTTTTCAACGAGTAAATTTTTTTTACCGCCCCCCAGAAAATCGATAATATCTACGGAAGTAACTACTCCTTCCAATCTCTGTGTTCCAGCATCTGTAATAGGGATGCGCCTAAATCTCTTTTCAGTCATAATCTTAATTGCTTCCATAATGGTTGCTGTGGGAGGAAGAGTCACTACATTCCTTGTTGCTAAAGCTAGGATGCGCCCTTCATGTTCCGAAATGCGTGACTTAAACTCCAGTGGACCCATATCCATTGTGCCCGTACTGCTTGCCATCTTAGGGTCGTTCCGTTGCACTCCCCTGTCCTCTTTGTTCAGTTTTCCCTTAATTTTTATTTTTTCGGCTGACGAAAATGTTGTATTTTTGTTCAATTGGACCACCGAGTTCGAGTTGCAGTTAATTGCTTTTTTCATATGCCTTTTTTCTTCCTGCCCACTTGCAGGAATTTCCTTGGAATCTTAAGCTTATTTTTCAGTAAATTCATGTTTTTCCTGAAAAACAAAACCTGATAGTATTTTTTCCCGAATTTTTCCGAAAAGTTTTCTTTATTTGTCAATTATATTTTTTAATGACAATCTTTAATTCTATAATCTTTTGTGTGAAAGTTTTTCTTTCAAAAAGGTTATTCAGTCCAGGCATTGACAATAGATTCAAGAAGGTCCTGTCTATCAATGATTCCGGATATTTTTACATTTCCATTTACTATAGTCACTCTTCCGATATCATAGTGAATGATCATCTCAATTGCGCTCTGGACGGAATCGCTCTCTGAAAGCGTGTATGTAGGAGTTGACATTACCTTTTTAACCTTTGGGCTGTCATTAAGGCTGCTTGCTCGCTCATCTTCCAGCGAACTTCGCACAGCTCCTGATTTGATTATATCTCTCCTGGTTATCATTCCAATAGGTTCTCCTCCATTTGAAACTACTGGAACGCCTGTATAATTTGTTTCGAGCATATGCCCCCAAACTTTGCTGACCCTCTCCTCCGGAGAACAGGTTTTGACTTTTTTTGTCATTATCGCTTCTATCGTTTCAGGAATGTTTCTTGGGATTTCCACATTTCTGAGAATGTCTACATCACTCAGAATCCCGACAACTGTATGTTCGTCAGTTGACATGATAACTGGACATCTGTTTTGTTTTGATTGCACGATCAGCTTTGCAGCTTTCATGACATCCATATCTGGAGTGACTGTCGGGGTCTGCCTTGCATATCCTCCCACAGTGACGTTCGAGCGAGTAGATGTGACTTGAAGAATATCCTGGTCGTTCAGCATTCCCACAAGCCTGTTCCCGTCATCGACAACAATAATACCTCGAAGAAAGTAATCACGCATCAGCTGACGGGCGTGAGTTATAAAGTCACCAGCTTTAACGCTGATAGGTTCTCGTGACATAATTCTGTCCACTTTCATTTCTTACCGCCCTATATTACACTGAGATCTCATATTTATTGACTGAGAGCTAAATATATAATTCATTCGTAGTACTCTCCTTCCTCTTCTTGACATTTTCCACATAAGTACTTACCGTCTATGAATTTAAGATCAGATGAATAAGTTTCACAGGATTCACATATTCCTGTACTGAATTCTTCTGAAAGCTCTTCAATTGAGGGAATAGAGAATAGAGACTCACGGTTCATATCAATAAGATCTTTGAGTATAGTATTGAGACCAGGTGTTACCATTAAAATATCAGTAGTTGAGATCACGCCTATTATTGTATCTTTCTCCAAAACTGGCAGCCTTTTTATATTTGCTTTCAACATGATTTCGGAAGCTTCTACTACACTTTTTTCTGGTTCAATGGTTATTAGTGGTGTTGAGAAGATTTCTTCTGCATTCACTTCACTTGGTCTCCTATCCTCTGCAACTATATTCTTCACAAGATCCCTTTCAGTTATTATCCCAATAGCTTTTCTGTTTTCAGTGATAATAACGCTTCCTGCTTCACAATTTACCATTTCCCTAGCAATAGAGGGAATATCTGACTGGATATCCATTACTATGACTGTTTTATTCATGACTTCCGCAACTGAGACATCTCTTTCCATCTCTCTGTTGTGAATGTCAGTACTTGCTTCTCTTTCAGGGTCATTTACCATTGACTGCCATCCCCTTTTAACTTAGTATTTTGAAAACCGGCAATTTACAGTACCAAATTTTTTCAAATTTTTAGTTTCTTCTGGAAAATTTCTTGTGGAAGGGTTCCTGTGAAAAATAATCCAGATTGTTTTAGTTTCCCAAGACAATTAAGGTCTGCAACTATAATTTTTTTAAAGAATATTTCGATAAACTCCTAAATTTCGTCATATGCTTCTAAAGAACATATAAATGCTCATGAAAATCAGAGGTTTATCGAAATCCTCTAAAATCTGAATTCTGGTCAAAAATATTTTTCGGGATGTATTTCTTTGTCCTTTCCCTGTCTACTGTCTTTTTTGCACTTTTTGGATGTGTTTATGCACTTATTATTACATGATATATACGAGTCAATGGTACATAATGATAACGGGATTTGGCGTGGAAGTACATGAGTGGATCTTTCTTATGCACTCGTCTAATTCTCTTTTTCTACAATTTAGATTATTCCACTAATTGTTTTTATCTGTCAGTCAACCGAAAAGTTTTCAGTCTCAAAATCTCCTCTTCTGAATTTCTCCTTTTCATACCCTATTTTATCTTTTTTATATCTCATCAGTTGTAATAGACACCATATAATTTTGGTAATTTTCCTTTCTAGATTAATAATTGTGTTTACATGATCAATTGACTTTTCTTTCGGTTAAAAAATTCTTTTAACTTATTATCTTTTCTTCTTTGATGCTGCCTGGGTAATCTGCGTTAGCATCCATCTTTTTTTCTTAATTTTGTTTTTATGATTCTCCCAATGTAAAATTTATCCGCAGATTGGTACACATTAAGAACAGCTCCAAGCAATTAAGCGAGGTGATATCCTGAAGAAAAATTTTTATAGTTGCCTATTTCAGTGAGTTCCTCAAATTGTGTTCAGAGGTATTCATACGTTTTGATTAATTCCATATGTACCGGATTTTCAAGCAATACGTCAGCTTCAAGCTTTTTTTGTAGCCGATGTTTTTATAATCCAGAAAATGATGATTTTCTGCTAAAATGGATTGTGTGAAGAACAAGATATTGTTTGTAAGTGAGAATCGGCGTAGATTTCATGCAGCCATCCACAGACTAATTCCGATCTATTATTGCTTCTAAAGCCATCACTTAATGTGTGAGTAATCTTAACAGAAGAATTGCATTTCAGGTAAATTATAGATCTCTCGGAATATCATATTATAGGTTTATTTTATCTGAATTTTAAATCCTAATGAAGCTAGATAAAAAGGGTTAATATTAATTATAACTAAGGTTGAAATTTACTTATGATAAAGTAAAGTGTATAAGTTTTTATAATGTGTTGGTCTTATATGACTTAAGGAAAACCTGAAGGCTGGAGTATGGTTAGATTAAAAGAACTGCAAGTGAAGCACAACTTTATCCCGGGGTTATTAGGTGAAAGAGGAGATATTAACTCCATATCAAAAATCATAAAGAGGGCTAGAAGTTGCTTTAATAAATCATTGAGGACTTTACCGGCTTATGATCAGGAAAAACAAGGATCTCTTGTTAAGTTTGTAGTGCCTGATGGGTTAATAGAAATTGAAAGATATTGGCTTCAAGAACCTTATACATTTGCATCGATTCTGGAAGACAGGAGAACAAAATACTACAAACTTATTGAACCTGCGCTTACAAAGTATGAGAAAAAACTTTTAGAAAGAATTTATGAGGATTTTCAGGATATCCTCGTTCTAAATGTCACAACTTCCAGATTCGAAAAAGATGCACTTCTGGTGGACAAAATTCTCTACCTTCTTGAACGTTATAAGGCTAAAATTTCGGCATCAGCTATTCAAAAGATAATATATTACCTCAGAAGAAACTTGCTAGGTTACGATAAAATTAATCCCCTCCTTTATGATCCTTATATAGAAGATATTTCATGCGATGGAGTAGAAATTCCCATTTATATTTATCATACCAAGTACTTCAATATAGAAAGTAATATTTCCTTCAAAGAGGAAGAACTCGATTCCTTTGTAATCCGAATGTGCCAGTTGAATAATAAGCATATATCTGTAAGCCAGCCAATAGTGGATGCGACAATTCAGGATGGTTCGAGGCTTCAGGCTATTTTAGGAAGAGAAATCACTCCCAGAGGCAGCTCTTTTACTATCCGTAAATTCAGGAAGGACCCTATAACTCCTATAGATCTGCTTGGTTTTAATACCTGCTCCCTTGAAATGCTTATATATCTCTGGTTGGTCATCGAGAATGGCTACAATATTCTGTTTGCAGGAGGGACAGCTTCGGGGAAAACTTCGATGCTCAATGCCATCTCTCTCTTTATGCCTTCCACAGCTAAGATAGTCTCTATCGAGGACACAAGGGAACTATTACTCTATCACAATAACTGGGTTTCCGAAATAACAAGGGAAAGTTTTGCTTCCGATGCTACGGGGGAAGTTTCTATGTATGATCTTTTGAGGGCTGCTCTCAGACAGCGTCCGGACTTTATCATCGTCGGGGAAGTGAGGGGTAGCGAGTCACTTACTCTCTTCCAGGCGATGTCAACGGGGCATGCGACGAGTTCAACCATGCACGCAGGGGACGTGCAGACAGTTATAAATAGGCTCACACACGAGCCCATAAATGTGCCTCAAATGATGCTGCAGTCTCTGGATGTACTTTGTATACAGGAACAGATGTACGTTGGGGAGAAAAGAGTTAGAAGAAGCAGGAGCTTTGTGGAGGTCCTTACTATCGACCCTGAGACTGGAGACCTTGGCATAAATGAGCTTTTTAGCTGGAAACCTTCAGAAGATTGTTTCATCAAGGTAGGAGATTCCCATATCATACAGGATATAATGTATATCCGAGGATTGGATGCCAGTCAGTTGAGAGAGGAGATGGAAAATCGGAGAAAAATACTGACATATATGTATGAAAATAAAATGAGAAGTTATATACAGGTATCTCTTGTAGTCCAAGCATATCAGAGTTATCCGAAGATGATTCTGGAGTCTGTAAAAAATGATACCCTAAAGAGTATGGTACAGAATATGATTACTTAAGAGGAGTATATGGATTATACTGTTGTGGATGAACTGGCATACAGAATTTTCGGGAATTTTTTTTACAAAAATAAAGAAAAATTCATGGCTTTAAAGGTAAAAATTCGAAAATCCCATATTTCCATGCCAGTAGACCAGTATCTGGCATCTGCCTGCATGTATTCTATAATTGCAGGACTTATTGGAGGAATTTTCGGCGCATTTTTGGGGCTGAAAGCCTTTTGGAATCCAATTTATAGCCTTATAAATTTTTTGAACTCTACAAATGCTGGTTTTGTAGAAGGTCATCTATATTCACTTGGAATTTTAAACATCCTGTTATTGTTCTTTCTTAGTTTTTTGGTCGTTTTTGGCTTGGCATATATCTTTCCTTATTTTCAGGCAGATATCCGACAAGCTTGCATAGATAAATCTATGCTTTCGTCAGTAACTTACATGTATGCTCTGACCAAAGGGGGTGTATCGATTTATGACGTATTCAGATCCTTGAGCAGGTATACTCATATATTTGGTACAGCTGCAGAAGAAGTATCCTATATTATGAGGGACATGGATTATCTGGGCAAAGACTTCATAAGTGCTCTTAATTCTGCCAAGGAACGTACCTCTTCAGAACTTTTCAAGGACTTTATTGATGGATTAATTCTTGTTTCAAGCAACAAGGCCATAATAGAGTACATCAAAAGCAAATCTGAGCAATACCAGGATATGGTAGAGATGGCAAACAGAAATTTTTTAAGAAAGCTCGATGTTCTTGCCGAAGTTTATGTAACAGTGTTGGTCGCGGGTCCTCTTTTTATAATGACAACGCTTATTGTATTGCAGATATTTCGGCCTGCTTCAGCACAGATTCTTTACCTCCTCATTTACGTTATTATACCTCTTGCAAATCTTTTATTCCTAGTGCTCCTGGATACAATAGGAGAACTCTCTATGGATACGAAGAAAGCTAATGTTTCTGGCTTCTCTATAGACCTTTGCGATATTCCAGAGATCAGCTCAGGGCTTAGTGTGGAAGAGGAAAAAAAGAGGAGTAAAAAGTTCTTGTTATACAGAAAACTTAATAATATCAAAGATCTGCTATTCAACCCATACAAAACTATTCGGGACGAGCCCATATACACATTTTTCATTGGAATTCCTCTTGGACTATATTATCTTACCCATATTCCAAAAAGTCTTACAGATGATTTCAATTCTAATTCCCACCTGGCTCTAAATTTTACCCATATTAGTGGTAGCAGCATCCAGCTGATCAGCGAAATTCAAAATTACTTCATTATCTTTATCTCCATTGTCCTGATTCCCTTTATTATTTTTTATGAGATCAGAGCCAGGAGAATGCGTAAAATTGACGAGAAAATGCCTGATTTGTTAAGGAACCTTTCCAATCTGAATGGCTCTGGAATTCTTTTTTCAAACTCTTTGAAATTAATGGCAGAATCCAAAATGGGCATTCTTACAAAGGAACTTAAAAAGCTAAAAGAAGATATGTCCTGGGGAACCTCAACTTCAAGAGTTCTTATGAAACTTGGAAATAACATCAAAACAGCTACTTCAAGCCGAGTTCTTCATACACTTATAAAAGCAAACGAGTCTACAAGTGATCTTAAAAATGTGCTTTTAGTTACCGCTGAACAGGTTAAAAGTGAAGAAGAGCTGAAAAAAGAACGCTTTTCAGACATGGCGGTCTACGTTGTCACCATATATGTGGCTTTTTTTGTCTTCGTTTTCATAGTCTATATTCTGGTTTTATATTTTTTTCCTCAAAGTGTCTCTTTTACAAGGTCTTCTCAGGAAGTTTGGTATGTAGGAATAGGAAATGAATCCTTTAATATGAAGGAGTATACAATGCTCATGTTTCACTCGACCCTTATTCAGGCCTTCGTTTCCGGACTTGTTGCCGGGAAGATGGGACAGGGATCAGTGTACATGGGCTTGAAACATAGTGTCAGCATGATAATGATCGCCTATGTAGTATTTACGCTATTCATTTGATCCTCAATGCCTCAGCATAGGCATTTGCACAATTACTATTTCTATTATATTAAATGATTATCTATAAATTAATGGCTAGAAAATTATCATAACATCGAAATGGAAGTTTAGGTATTGAGGGGCATTACTAAAGATCATATGTATTTCAAATAGTTGATGATTTCATTGTCTTTGAGAAGTTTTTACGATACTTCATACCAAAAAAGGCGTTTATATATCTTATTTCCTACTTTCTGCGATTTACTAAGAATGTCATCTATTTTCTCAATATGGCAGTATCTTAAAAATCAATCTAACTTTCAATGAATAATAGATAAATAAAATCTATATCTGGGTGCATCTGCAGAAAGTAGGTTATTTTATATACACAATGTTAGCATGAGTAGTTTATTTTTCATTGAAAAGGTAGCTCAAAATATAACTCAGTCCGTTAATAACGGTTCTCAGATAAGTTTCTATCATTATAACAGATTCGGTTATTTGACTGGTTTCCTAGCAAGTTGGCACAGTTGTAGAAGGATGATATATTCTAAAAAAATATTTCGACTATGAAAATATTTATGTTATTTAGATAAATTTGAATTATTTTTGAAATGATATTGATTTTCTGGCAGGAAATTGTTCAAACCCCCAGATTTCCACTGGAACGGTTAGTTTAAATTTATGTATTATGGAATTATATTTGAACCTAGTATGCTTGTCATACAAAGAAAATATACAGTAACAAAATAACTACTAAAAAAGATGATAACAAAGAAAAAAACTTGAACGAAAAAGTGAAATGTAAAAAAAATAAGCAAAAGAGCAAAAACTTGAGGAAAAGTTTAGATGATTAAAGCATAATTACTCTACTTCGGTTACCAATGCTCAGCTCGATTTCTTCGTTCAGGCCATACTTGGCATAACCATCAATGATCTGGATTTCGGAGTCGATATCAAGATCCTCTATCACATAAGCCTGATCTCCCCATAGGGTTAGTCTGATACTGCCTGTTTCATCCTTGATTTCAAGATTTGCAACCACACTATCGGTTCCATCTTCTCGTTCAAACTCCCTGAGTTCTCCCATTTCGGAGACTTTTCCTTGGACTGAGTAACTTTCTCCTGGAATTATATCGGCAATCTTTGTGATTTTTTCCGTGTACTCAACTTTTTTTTCGGTCTTCTGGATGATCCCTCTGGATCCCAGGTTCAGTTCAATTTGCTGGTTGAAGGCATTTTCTCGAGAATAGGCATGGAGCACTTCTAAGGTCTCGTCAAAATTAACTTCATCAAAAAAATAGGTTTTTTCATCCCAAAGTGTAAGCCTGATTTTGCCTGTAGAATCGCCTAGAAGGATATTTCCCACTCTTCCTGCGGTCCCATCTTTTTTCTCGAAGGTCCGGATTTCTGCAATATCAAGTATTCTTCCGGAGATGTTAATATCATTCATATCAGCTTTTATGTCCATAATCGGAGTAAATTGCTCTTCATACTCGACTTTTGCGTCACTTTTCCTTATTATGCTCCGGTTTCCGATCTGGAGTTCCACTTTTTGAGTAAAGGCATTTTCTCGAGCATAAGCATTAACTAACTCTACAGTATCTCCAGATTCTATTTGGTTCAAAAACTCGGTTTTTTCGTCCCAGAGGGTTACTCTGAGTGTGCCTGTAGCATCGCCGAGCAGCAAGTTTCCTACCTTTCCACTGTTACCATCCTTCTTATGGAAGGTCCGAACTTCTGAAATTTCTAAAATTTTTCCTGTCAGGTTCAGGTCGCCCATGCCATCTTTGATGTCTTTTATCTTTTGGTTGCTCACAGGCACATCGATATCTTCCTCACTTTCGGTTAGGACGCCATTGTTTCCTACATTGACTTCCACTCCGGAATATCCTTGCTTTGCATAGCCACTGATCTGGAAGGTATTTCCTGCTTTAATTTTTTCAGCTTTTATCAGATCTACCATATTATCCCACAGATTCACCCGAATTTTACCGGTCTCGTCTCCAACAATCAGGTTCCCTACTCTACCTATAGTTCCATCGTTTCGGGTAAATTCTTTGGTATCTAAAATTGAAATGACTCTTGCAACAAAATTAACCAACCCTCTTTCAGCTGTAATACTTTTAATTTTTATACTATCTCTACCTGCATCTGAAAATCCAAGTTCGTTGGCAACCAGCATGGCAGCCATAAGTTCATCACAAAGTCCTCCCATATTCTCGACCTTTTCTTGGACGCGTTGCAGGAAATTTTCCCTACTTATTGCATGACTGAGCTTTTTGTAAATAGATTCGATATCTGTCATATTATCCCCTTTATTAGCAGGCTGAGTATTTATTATGGTAATTTAAGGCATTTCAGATGAAATTTCAGGTAAAGTCTCAGTTAATCGTTTTTCAAACTTTATATTTTCTCTAATGAATGTTAATAATAGTGATTGTGAATTAAATATTATCTTATAAGTCTTTAATATAGTTTTAAAATTTTCATTATTTCAATTTTTATTTTTATGCTTTTTTAATCTTTGCCTTAGTAGTCATTCCACTGGCAGTGTATCAGCGTTGCCATTACAATATCTTCTGAATGTTCCAACCTAATGCTGTTCATTGACATAAGTCCAGATCCAGTACTCAAGGACTGCGAAATTGAGTTTAGACTGAAGGGCAAAACATACTGATCTATTTTCGGTACAATACTCAATTTGGTGTTTGAAGATGAAGGCCTCACAAAAAGTACTTCCGATTTTGTGCTAGGGTATACAACATGCTTTACTAAAGATTGCTGTATGCTAGGTGAACGCATTTTTCGGCATAAAGTGAAGGCATAATAAACTATTCTATCTGATCGAGGAAACAAAATAATACTATATATAAATTATTTTAAAAGATAGAGTTTATTAAAACAAGGCCTCATGGACCTTTTCTACATTCATGAAACATGACCAAATTTAATCTCTTTTTTGTATCTTTTATATCTGATAAGGTCAATGAAGGCTGTTAAGGTTTTGAGACATTGGTCCCACTAAACAAAAAAGTCATTCCTACTCTTATATATATATGCGTCTTAGAGTGTATATATCAAAAATTGTTCTCTATGAAGATTTTACATCATCCAATCTCAGGAGTAAAAAAGCTATGGAGAAACGAAAAAAATAAGGTTTATGGAGAGGACATTAACAAAAAGTATCATTATGGCAATCACTCTTTCAGAGATGGAGCTAAAAACCACTGAGAAATTTCGATGATGCTTGATTATATCCTGAAGTTCAGGAAATGATTAATCGAGAGCAACTGTGAACAGTATATGTTGGGTCTAAAAGTATCTTTTGGGTTTCAATATTTTATTGTATCGGAGGATCAAAATAGATGTTAATAGTAGTAATGCCTACAGAATCAAGAAGATGAATACGTGAATGATGAGCAGAATCGAAGACTTAAAGAGGATCTAAAAATTGTATTGTCTTCCTGGCATTGCATTTAATCAGCTTCAGCAATTCCAGCAGATATTGGAGACTTCAGGACTTTGAAAATGGAAGTAAGCTTGCTGCATGTTGCAGACTTACGTCTTTAGTATCACATTCATTGAATATTCTTGTTACTGGCAGCATAACGAAACAGATATCAAAGCACATAAAAGAATTCTTTTTTAGGTTGCAAATGCCGTATAAAGACCCAAAAATTCAATGTTGAAGATTTTTTTAAGAGTATACTCTGAGGAGGGATCAAAAAAACTGCAGTTACACTAGAAAGGAAAGTTCTTTACATATTGAATGATTTGCTGATAAACAGGGAAATGTCTGAAGAAAATGAGAGTACAATATCAAAAATCTCAAAACTTTTCTAATTTGATCGAACTTCCTCTCCAATTCAGGCTATTGGATAGGATATGATTAATATTCTCGTCAATGCCAGGTTATTGTAGATGTACCCACTGGGGGGGGTGCATATAGCACTCAAGTTTCAGGCTGACCAACTTTTTCAGAGGAAACCTTATTTATAGTAAAGTTTTATTATGTACAGGATATCATGATTCGAAAATGCACTGTACACGGCTATTTTAGAGGGAGCAGCTGTCTGCAGTGTAAACATCCTGGCAGATATTTGCTTGATGACAGTAGGGAGGAAAAGCTTGGCAGGTTTATATCAGGTACTCTCAGGCATTTTCCAGAATCTGTAGGAGTTGAAATGGACAAACGTGGCTGGGTAAATCTAAACTCTTTTTGTGAAATTATAGAGAAGCGGTACAACTGGATGAGGAAGGAATATCTTTATGCTCTTGTAGAATCAGATAGAAAGGGTCGGTATGAAATCCGTGATTCCAGAATCAGGGCACGTTATGGTCACTCTGTCAATATTGATCTAGATTATCCGGAAAGCAATTTACCATATTTATACTATGGCGTGAGCCCTGAGGAAATCGATGTTCTGTTGGAGAACGGAATTTTTCCAATAAAACAGTGCTATATTCACCTCAGCACTTCATATGAAAAGGCAAAAGAAGTAGCTCTTATTCATACTGAAAATCCATTGATCATTCAAATAGACGCTTTAAAAGCCCATGAAGATGGGATTTCCCTAAAGCGTGCAACAGATTACATAGCACTTGCAGAAAAGATACCTCCAGAGTACCTTTTTGTCGTTGATGACTGATTTTTAAGTCTTTCCTATAGATTCTTTTTGTATTTATATTGAAATGATTTAGTATCGAAACCCGTTTTTATTTTTCCATATTCTCACAACCAAAACAACCTAACTATGATTTTAAATTTTGCTTCTACTGGCAATATTTTCCCGGAAATATTTTTTAGCGATCATAGTGATTCAAATTTCAAGGCTTAGTGAGGACTTCTGTTATCTATTGAATTAATTACTCAAAGATTTCCAATCAATTCAGGCATCAATTTCAGCAAATTTATCTACAACTGACTGAAGATGCTTGTATTTACCTTTAAGAACGAAATCAGTAAAAGTTTTCATGAGTAAAAATTATTGTTAAAAGATTTTACCGATTCAATACTCATAATGCCTAGAAGTTTATCGAAATTCTCTATAATTTTGAATTCTCTAAGGCAATCACTACAATAAAAATAAAATTTAGTGTATGGATGAAGTGTTATTCGGAATTACAGTAAATCGGAAGTAATACCCCTTCCAGCCTCTTTTTTCTTCTCTCTTCTATTTTTCTATCCACCTTTCCCCTCCTCTTTCAGTTCACAGAATATTCAAAAAAGCCTTCTTTTCCTCTATTTTAAATTTCAAATCCAAAAATTGTTCAGTGGTCTAGATATTTGTTTCAGTATGGAGATAAAGTTTTCCCATAGTGTAAAACTTTTCTCCTGCAATAGCCACATATCCTGAGAAGTTAAATAAACTTCTTATTTTCACGAGTCATAGATGTGTCATTTATAAGCATATGAAGAAATTTAGGTGTTTATCGAAATCCTCTTAAATTACAATTTTTTTTATTTTTTGGGGATATCTTAACTTCTAGATTTCACAAGTCATGTACTTTCGTCATGTACTTTCTTCAGTAATTAACTGAGCCTAAGGGTACTGTTCTATAATGACTTTGGATTGGATGCTGTATCCAAAAATTTTCTTGAAATACTTTTTATGCTTCTCTACTTCCCATATCTCGAGCTGGCATTCTCTCTTGGCATGTATTTCAAGCACAAGGCTGTCAGTAGAGGCAATGTAAAATCGAACAGTAGAGATAATACCTGTGTGGGAACGGTCAAGACTTTCTGCTATGCGGAGAAGGGCACTCAGGATTCGAATGCTTTTTATTGTATTTTTATTAAGCCCATTGAGATTGGAGTGTTTTTTTTTAGGAATGTTTTTCCTGTGAAAATAAGCAAGATTTGCAATTATTTCGATTTCTTCAGGCTGAAAACCTAGAAGATTGCTCTCCCTTATTAGGTGATAAGCATGGGCCTGATGGGTATCATATGAGATAAATGTCCCGATATCGTGCAGAGTTGAACCATACTCTAGAAGCTCCCTTTCTCCATCCCTAAATTCATATATTCCTAGCGTATGAATACTATCATATAGTTCAAGGGCTAGGTTAGTGACAATATGGGCATGTTCTTCATCGAAGTTGCAGGCGAGTCCAAGCTGCATGACACTGCGCTTTCTTACAGACAGCTGAGTAATCATGTAGGAAAATTCGCTTTTTGAGATGTAATCTACGAGTAGGCCTTCTCTTAATCCGAGTTTACTGACCCTTATCTTAGAAAGTCCCAGCTCGCTCATTAAAGTCTCGATGATCGCAGCTCCTGAGATTATAATATCTGCTCTCTGCGAATTGATTCCAGGAAAGTTGCGTCGCTCTTCAAGGGGTAAGGAGCACATATCTTTGACAATCTTCTTCAAGTCTTCATACTCTAGCTTTTCATAGCTTTCATAGGCTGTTTTGTGAAGGTAAACAAAAGCGATTCTGGCAAGATTTTCTATGGTTCCTGAACTACCAACAGCGCAGCATACTCTGTATTTGGAAAGCTCTTTTATTACATTTACAACCTGGCTTCGGACATAAAGCTTAATTTGTTCATACTGATCTTCAGAAATAGGACCGATCTCATCAGGGATGAACATATTTGTCAGACGAACGGCTCCAAGGTTAAGGGAGTCAAGGAAATAATATTGCCTTTGGTCTCCGACAGACACTTCAGTACTCCCACCTCCGATGTCAATGAAAAGGGCCTTTGAATATCCTAGCCTGAGCCCGCTTGAAACTCCTAAGTAGATCAAACGGGCTTCTTCAGTTCCTGAAATCGTGCAGACTTCCAGGTTTGCCTCCTTTTTCAACATTTCGAGAAATTGAACCTTATTGCTTGCATCCCGAGTCGCAGATGTAGCCACTGCTATAACTTCTTCTGTCCTATAAGCCCTTGCAAGTTCCATTAATTTTTTGCAGACAATAACTGAGCGTTCCATCGCCTTAGGTTGCAGAATCTTATCTATAAATTCCTTGTCACCAAGCCGGACGGCCTCCTTTTGCTTGTTCAGGGACTGGTAGGATCCATTTGGATTAATCCGAACCAGGAGTAGTCTGATAGAATTAGTCCCTATATCTATAAACGCAACAATCCGGCCTTCAAAATTTGTATTGGGTTCCATTGACTACCACCTGAATGTCTTGTTTTTCGTTTTCATTGAAGGAGTCAAGAGACTCTAAAATCAGTTTCATAATATTCTTTCAGATTTTCATTATATTTTAGATTTATTTTTCAGATTTATTTTCTCCTGGCTTTCACTTTCTATTTATGTAAAATTGTGAGTTTAAAAAACTCTGCTAATCTGATGTTTTAAACATAGAAAGGTTGAGATAGAAAAAAATCTAAATTTCGGTTGCTTACCCAGCTTCAAGAAAAGTAATATGTTTATTTCATTACTCCGGATAACGGAAGAATTCAAAATCAAATATTTTCATTTGCTTCATGATTCTTTTTCTTTTTGTTTGCCTTGTTTTCAATATAGTGTTTAAAGAAATCGGAAGTTGTACCATCATCACAGTTCCAATGTAATTTCCATCACTCCACAGTCCACAGTCTAAAAACGTATTTAATCTCAAATTATTCTTTAAAGATTTTTTTATTTTGATACTTTTTCTAATCTGCATGAATCTTGAAATAAAATCTTTTGGTTCAGTATCAAACGAAAAGATGTGCATGATCATCATTACCGATTGAATCAAACTCAAAAAAGTATATTTTACCAATTTCAAGGTATATAGATCTTAAATAATTGATTATGTTATTGTCTGAAATAAATTTTTTGTTCTGAGAGATTTGCAAGAAGAAACGCAGAGTTTCAGATCTTTAAGGAAAGGTAGAAGTCTGTGTTGATTATAAGAATGTTTGTAAACATTAACCTTTTCCTGGAAACTGTAAAGTTGCCAGAAAAAAGGAACATCTACCGGATCTTTGAAGTGGAATTTTAAACGAAAATTCGAAATGTACGAAAATTCGCAGATTCATTGAAATTTTCAGGTCTTAAAGTTAAAAAAGGTATCAAAAGCTTATGACAATTTCTGTGATGTAGATTCAGAATGGACAATTTCGCTACTAAAAACTTCACAATAACCTTCGGTACTTGAAACTGAATACGATTGAATAGCTTATGGGTAGTTGTCTTGGAATTGCTGCAAGAGATGGTAATAAATAATGGAAGTTCGTTATTGTTCATTTAATATTATACTCATGAATTGATTGTAATTCTCAAAAAGATATAGGGTTTGAATATAAATATTCACATTTTAAGCAATTTGGCGTTGTATAACTACGGAAAACATGGAATAAAGGACTAAATTTTCCTTTTTTCCATGCTTTCCTTCGTTCAACTTTATTTATGATTACTGGAGATTGTAGCATTTGAAATACATACGCTTTTCGAAATTTTTGAAGTGTAAATTTTTACAATGGGATTATAAATAAGCAAAAATAGACAACATGAGATATTTTTTTCAGCTTTTCTGAGGAATCAGATCCCAGCTTTTACTATTTTCAAGCATCCACAACTGAGAATCCAGTTCTTCTTCTTCAGGCTTTGGGTGAATCATTTCAGTCCTGCCGTTAGGAAGCAACAGACGGGCTTTTACATTATCTTTCAGCTGAATATCAAGTATAACATCTCTTACAATAGGAATGTATGCAGTTGATATGGGGAAGAGAATTTCTACTCTGTTGTCAAGATTACGCGGCATTAGATCAGCACTGCCCATAAAAATTTCTTCTTTACCCCCGTTCCTGAAATAGTATGCTCTTGAGTGTTCAAGAAAGCGGCCAACTATTGAAGTAACCCTTATTTGTTCGCTGAGTCCATATATACCGGGTCTGAGACAGCAGATTCCTCTGATAAGAAGGTCTACCTTTACTCCGATGCGAGAAGCTCTGTAAAGTTCCCGGATACACTGATCATCCACTAGAGAATTCATCTTGAAGATCATATACCCATTTCCATACTTTTCGTGCATGTCAATCTCGCGCCTGATGCGCTCAAGAATTTGGTGCCTGAGGTCCTGAGGGGCAACAAGGAGCTTGATATAATGATCCTTCCTCGAATAACCTGTAAGAGCATTAAAAAGGTCAGAAATATCCTTACCTATAAATGAGTCACTTGTCAGATAGCCGAAGTCGGTATAGAGTTTCCCTGTGACAGCGTTATAGTTTCCTGTACTCATGTGCACATAATACTTGATTCCTTCTTTTTCGATCCTGACTATTAGGCACATCTTAGCATGAGTCTTGAGCCCAGGGAAACCATAGGCAACGTGAACGCCTTTACGCTCAAGTTCTTTTGCCCAACCTATATTGTTCTCCTCGTCAAAGCGGGCTTTAAGTTCCACTAGAACTGCAACTTGTTTTTTTCTGTCTGCAGCTTTCATCAGAGCTTGAATGATTCTGGAATTGTCATCTACCCTGTATAATGTCATTTTGATTGTAACAACATCTGGATCATAGGCAGCTTCTTCCACGAAATCAATTACCGATTCGAAACTATCATAGGGGTGATAGAGGAGAATATCTCTCTTTTTGAGGATCGCAAAAATATTTTTCTTATCAATCAATTGAGGATGTTTCCTTGATTCGAAGGGCTTGTATTTGAGCTCAGGGCGGTTGATCTGTGCAAGGTTATTGAGACTTGAAAGGCCCAGAGGGGCTGCCGATTTGAACATGAGAGATGCAGTAAGGCCCATGTTCTTAAGAAGGATATCGTAGACTTTAGGGGGCATTGTATAGTCAATTTCAAGTCTAACAGCTGGTCCAAAGTAGTTTATCCCAATTCTCTGCTTTACAGCAGTCAAAAGATCTTTATCCCCATCTTCATCGAATCCGAGGTCTGCATCTCGTGTGATTCTGAATGGATACGCTCCCAGGATGTGCTGCCCAGGAAACAGGATGTCAAGATTTGCAGCAATGAGCTGTTCAATCCACACAAAACGACCGGTTTTAAAATTTTCAAAACTTGAAGTTGTTTCTTCCCCACTATTCGCAGGAACTAAAATCATCCTCTTGAACATTGGCGGTATTTTGACCCTGGCAAAACGCTCTCCATATTCAGGATCATCAATAAGTACTGCCAGGTTAAGGCTCAGGTTCGAGATGTGTGGAAAAGGGTGTCCTGAATCGAAGCCTAGAGGGGTAAGTAAAGGGAAAATGTTTTTTTCAAAGTAATCTCTGAGCCATTCTCTATCCTTTTCAGGCAGTTCAAAGTAGTTTAAAAATTTAATCCCATTTTCTCTAAGAGCGGGCTCAAGCACCTCATTCCAGCAACTGTCATTGAGAGGAAGCTGCCTAATAAGTTCTTCCCGGATGATATGAAGCTGCTGTTGAGCGAGTTCAACGTTTAGATTTTCTTTTACTCTTTCTGCTATTCTCTTGTGAACTCCTGAAACCCTGACCATAAAAAACTCGTCGAGGTTGCTCCCGAAGATGGAAAGGAATTTGACCCTCTCAAGTAGTGGATTAAGCTTGTTGAAAGCCTCTTCTAACACCCTATAATTAAACTGAAGCCAGCTATATTCGCGATCTGTATACAAACAGGGATCACTGAGGTCAGAAATGCTGGAAACTTTTACCCGATTCCCTTCAAAATCATCCATAACTAACCTATCAAAATCTGCACACTGAATGGGGAAGTTACGCTCCATTGCTATCACGCATAATCTGGGTTTTGTACTTCTTCAGATTTATTTTCTAAAATAATAAAAATCTGATAAGATTTCATTGTGTTCAATAATTAAATTATAGTGCTGATAAACAACCGGGGATAATTATTTTTAAAAAAATTTCCTAAATTGCAATCGATCCTTTTATCTAGTCAAAGTCTTGTTTTTTGCATAAGTTAGGGAATATCTTTTTAAATTATGATTGGCCATGCCTTGGCACAACAACTATATATCTTTTTTGCCATATACTTTATCAAAACCCTCTGGACATAGATTGATAATCACAACTATATAGACTTTTGGATCTAAAAAATGTAAAATTTTCTGGAACATGCATTGACACTAGTGGACTATCAATCAGCTGAAGATTAAGTAACTTCTGGTTCATTCCTTTCTCTTTTGAGAACAAGTCCCTAAGCCTATCCTCCACATTCCAGGGTATCAGATTCCAATTAAATTTTGATTAATGAGAGCGAATTTTTGTGATGTTCATTGCATCATTAATGTCTCTATCAAGTTTTGTCTTGCAATCAGGACAATTCCATTCTCTATCTTTTAGTGTTAGTCAGAGTTATGGTATCCACAAACATGACAGATCTTAGATGGTGTTTTAAATTTACCTAGCATAAGAATGATTTTTCCTGATCATTCTGATTTATATTCTAATTTTGTTACAAAGCTACTCCATGCCGAATCATTATAGACTGTGAGAAATGATGATTCTTAATATATCTTTACCATTCAGAGTTTCAACAGCTATTGCTTGGTTCTCGCTAACAAATTTAAAATAGAGTTTGTGTTGAAAATCATTTCTCTGATTTGTTATTTTCTCATAAAATAAAGCAAAAAAAATAGCAAATTAAAAGAATTTTTAACCGGAAAAAGGACTTAATTTGACACGCAAAGGCAATTATTAATCTAGAAATAAAAATTACCAAAATTATATGGTGCCTTATTACAAATGAAGAGATATATGACAGATGGGACAGGATAATCAAAAGGGAGAAATTCTAAAGGGGAAGTTTGATGAGACTGAAATATTTTCATTTGATACACATATTTTGATAATTTGTGGAATAATCTTTATTTGACAAAAAAATGATTGAGAGAGTATTTGAGGAATCATTTTAGTCATGTATTTTTATGTTAAATTGTTTAAATGGATAAAATTTTACTGCGCTTCTGAGCTAGTTGTTGAAGTACTGAAAATCGGATATCTTTTCCAGCATAATTATTCAGCCTGGATAAAACAATGTTAATAGCCATATTTAATAAGATTCACTGAGCAAATTTATGTGTGTTCATTTTCTTTGACTATAGACTCGGATCATATTTTATTTAATTCATCTGCCAGTAATCAAAAGTATCTATTGCATTGAAATAGATCTTTTCTAACTGATTTTAGGTTGGCTGAATAGTTATATTAAGGCAACAAAATTCTGAGAAACTTATCTCAGAAGTAAGTTTACCTCCCTCCAAATTATAATAGAATCCATAACATATTATAAGAGATCAATAACTCAAGAGCACGACCTATTCTATTTTATTTCCATCGAATACCAAGAGTTTACTTTGAGAATGGAAACTTATTCGAGAAACGTTATTAATTAACTGATTTATATCTTAAGCTACCTTTGCACTATAAAGATGGAACTACTTCATGTGGGCCATTGTATCCATAAAATCAGATATCCTATAGTTTATGATTGTGATTATGTACATCTTTTCGTTGGTTGTGAACCAAAATTTTCTACTTCAAGAGTTATACAGATTAGAAAAAGTATCAGAGCAAGATAAATTTTTAAAGAATAATTTGAGATTAAAAACAGTTCTTTGGTTGTGAATTGTGGAGTGATGGAAATTACATTGGAACTGTGAATAATTGTGCAACTTCCGAGGTAATTCAAAACTATATCGAAAATCAGGGAAACCAGGAAAAAAAAGCATATGAGCGAATGAAAATATTTGATTTTGAATAATTTCTTTATATCCAGAGCAGTGGAGCGAACATATCAAGTTGCTTGCAGAGGGTCAGCAACTGTGATTTTGATCGAATAAATCCACCAAATAATTAATTTATTTCAATGTATAGATTTAAATTCTGAGTTCAACAAGTGCCAGTTTTCAAACTAAAATCGTTACTCAAATACACCGATGTAAATATATTTAAACATAGATATTAATGGGTATAGGAGTTTAAAATATAGGGTATGTCAAAAAATATATAAAATGTTATATGTCATAGATGAAATTTCCAATTTTGAGAATTGATCTTTCGTTTTTATGAAATCTGGAAATCTTTTTGGACAAATAAGAACTATAAATAGTATAAGTTGTGTCAATCTGCATGATGAGAGAAAAAAAATATATTTGTAGTTTGAAATATAATATCCATTTCACTCTGTTTAATTTATTAAACTAAGTTTGGGAATAAGAGTCAAAGACTGAAAACCCAGGCGTTAGCTTGAGAGGATGTCGTGTGAGAAGTCATGAAAAACATGTTAAAAACTACAATTTTGCTTGCTGCCCTTACAGGTCTCATGGTTCTGATAGGAGATTACTTTGGTGGTAGGGGTGGAATGATCATTGCATTACTATTTGCAGTAATCATCAATTTTGGAAGCTACTGGTACAGCGATAAGATAGTACTCAAGATGTATAGGGCAAGAGAGGTCTCCCCTGCAGAGTCCCCAAACCTGCACAGGATCGTCGATGGATTAGCTATGAAAGCAAAACTGCCAAAACCCAAAGTATATATAGTAGATTCTGGGATGCCAAATGCATTCGCAACTGGCAGGGATCCGAAGAATGCAGCTGTAGCCGTTACGACTGGTATTCTTAACCTACTTTCTTATGAAGAGATCGAAGGCGTGCTGGCACATGAGCTTGCACACGTAATGAACAGAGATACACTAATCAGTTCAGTGGCTGCAACAATTGCGGGTGTCATAACGATGATGGCTAGCATGGCGCAGTGGGCTGCGATTTTCGGTGGCCTTGGTGGTAGGAATGATGATAAAGGGGGAATAGTAAGTTTTATCGCGATGATATTCCTGGCACCGCTTGCTGCAACCTTGATCCAGCTAGCAATCTCAAGGTCAAGAGAATATGCAGCTGATTCTGAAGGAGCTCGAATTTGTCGGAAACCCTGGGTACTTGCCGATGCTCTGGAAAAGTTAGAATATGGGAACTCCAACTACAAGCCAAAAATCTCAGATGTGCAGCCAAAAGAAAGCAGTGCACACATGTTTATTGTTAATCCCCTCAAGGGAGGAATTATCCAGTCTCTTTTCAGCACCCACCCTCTAACTGAAGATAGGGTTAAACGCCTGAGAGCAATGAGGTTCTGAGAAAATTTCTAGGATTTTACTCCTTTTTTATTTTTAGTTTTTTTTATTTAGTTTCCGGATAAATAATGTCGACAGTTGGACTATTCAAAACCTAGCTTGAAAATATTCGATCCTGCAATAGACAATAAGAATTTGAATCGATAGTAGAATGCTTTGACCAATTATAACTTTCACAAGATGCCATTATTGACTTTTTGGATAAACTCTAAGTCAAAAATGTACGATTATAGGGCTGTTCAAGGCATTTTCTTGAGTAAGGTAATGATCCTTAAGGGACATTCAAAAAAACTTGTTATAAGGGCTGGAATTAGTTGTTCTTTAGCTTAAATAAGTAAAAGGATTAGCAATGTCTAAAAGCTCATAAAATAATGCAAAATAAATCTGATTTTTAAATTTTAGTATAGAATCTCCAAACTTTATACCTTGACGATTATATAAAATTATGAACGTTTGCTACGGATAGTGTGGAAATGGAGTAAGGCAACCAAAGCACCCCACAATTAAAGATTCATTGTTAGTCTTCTAGGTCAATTATTGAAATAATTTTATTAGCTTTTTTATTTATTTCAAATAATCTAAATTAAGTCTATGTGGATAATTATTTAGGTTTTTAGATAGGAAATACACGTTTAGATCTAGTTGAGTTAAAAAATAAAGAGTAAACTTTATGGGATAACTGATTTGGGCTGAATGATTGGTAGATGATTTGGTGACAGTAGTGTCTATGGCAGAGGTCTCAGTAGAATCTTTATCGTAGAGACCATGAAAGAGAACATGATAGTTTCCGCGGATTTGTAGGCTTTAGTGATTTATTTGATGATTTTCCACTAATTTCAACCTTTGTATGCTAATTAATAGATTTACTTCGGTATTTTTTGGCACGTTTGCTGAATAAATCGAATTGATTTTGGGATTTAATTGTCAATTTATGCCTAAAATTGATATTTATTTGATCATTACTTTGGATGGATATCTGGAAATCAGCACTGATTTTAAGAATCAAAAAGGGTATATTTAAGCAATGAATTCCAAGAAAAAGTAGAATGAAATGTTCATAATAATTTTCTGATTCGAAAAATTGGATTCATGGTATTGTTACTGGTAGGTGTTCTATTTTGTTAGAGGGAAAAAAATATTAAAGTAAAATCAATTAAAGTATTGAAAATTAAGACTAAAATGGATAAATTAAAAATAAAAATGTAAAAATTATCAATGTGTTCATTTTTTGAGTGAAAATTGGTTATCGATAAATGCGAAAATAAGTTAATTTGCAATGTAAAGATAATTGAAGAATAGAATTACCTGTACTTAAAGCGAATTAAGATTTATGACTTAATATGATGAATAATAATTACAGTTAGTCTCTTCAGAACGTTGGAAATATTCATTTAAAGATTTCGATAAACCTTTGATTTTCACAAGTCATTTATATAATATTTATATACATATGACGAAATTTAGGGGTTTCTCAAAATTCTCTTAAATCACCAAAAAAGAGTGAAGTTTTGATATGAACTGAATATTGACGATATTGACACATATTTCGGTAAAAAAGGTGAACATAGTGAAGGTAAAGATGTAAAAATGGAACATATAAAGATGGAAAAGGTTTCTATAAACTTCATGAATAATGTTTATTAGGATAGTTGAGGTCTTCTGGAAGGCTGAAAAAAATTAAAGGAATAGTCTTAAATGCTTTTTTCTTTAAGTTCCATATAGATTTTTGCTCAAAGAAGGATTCCTGAAATTAGAAGATGGAATTTATGGCTTAAATGATTCTGGAATTGCTATGTACGACTCTATGTGTTGAATAAATATTTTTCAATTTCTCTTCTGTTCTATATCTAAAGATGTAACTATATATAGTCTATGCCTTACCTACATCCTGATTTTTAAAGATGTTTTTTGCTAAAAAGCGATAAGTTTTTATGTTTATCTATCAATGGCGTTATGACCTAACTTTTCGATATTCTATGGAAGTTTCAAAAACGGCATATCTGATTTCCAGGGACATATCGAGTAATAATAGGAGAGTGAAAAAATATGCCAGCGATAGTTAATGCAGATGAATGTTCTGGATGTGGAAGCTGCGTCGATGAGTGTCCCTCTGAAGCAATTACCCTTGATGAAGAAAAAGGTTGTGCAGTTGTCAACCAGGATGAATGTGTAGAGTGTGGTGCATGCGAAGAGGCATGTCCGAGCCAGGCAATCAAGGTAGAAGAGTAAAATGATGATTAATTTGGAATAATTTTTTTATCCCATTTTTTTTCTTTTTCTCTTTTATCAGATAATTTCTTCTCTCGTTGGAGGGAGCTTTTAGATGGTAGCAATTAAAGCGGGTATTTTAGGCGCTACAGGCGCTGTTGGGCAGAGATTTGTAGAAGCACTGGCAAATCACCCATGGTTTGAGATTACAGCCCTTGCAGCATCAGAAAGAAGCGCCGGCAAAAAATACAAAGAAGCAGCAGGCTGGAAATTAGATACAGCTATGCCAGAAAGCGTTGAAAATATTGAAGTTTCTCCTGTAAACCCAAAAGCTGTAAATGCGGATGTGGTTTTTTCTGCACTTCCTGCAGATCTTGCTCTCACCGTCGAGCCAGAGTTTGCACAAGCCGGATTTGCAGTGGCAAGCAATGCATCATCTTTCAGGATGGAAGCGGATTTCCCACTTGTGATCCCCGAAGTAAATCCAGAACACCTGGGGCTTTTGGAAGTCCAGCAGGATACGCGGGGATGGGATGGATATATTATCACAAATCCCAATTGCTCTACTATCGTCATGGCCCTGACATTAAAGCCTCTGATGCAATTTGGACTTGAGACCATACAAGTAGCTACAATGCAAGCAATATCAGGGGCAGGTTTTTTCGGAGTTTCCGCAATGTCAATATACGATAACGTAATTCCCTACATCGTGAGCGAAGAACAGAAAATGGAGACTGAAACATTGAAACTCCTCGGTGAGTTTAACGGCTCAGCAGTTGTGCCTGCAGATATAAGAGTCAGCGCTTCCTGCCACAGAGTTCCAGTTGTCGATGGGCACACAGAAGCTATATGGGCTGGGATGATAGACAAACCAGTTCCTGAAGAAGTAAGGGAAGCTTTCCTGAAATTCGACCCTAAAATGGAAGAACTTCCTTCTGAACCAAAAAAAGTACTCATCGTAAGAGATGAAATAGACAGACCTCAGCCGCGCCTTGACCGCAATATGGGAAAAGGTATGAGTGTATCAGTGGGCCGGATAAGAGAAGGAATTCGCTACATTGCAATGGGGCATAATACCATCCGCGGAGCCGCAGGAGCAAGTGTCTTGAATGCAGAACTACTGCATTCTATGGGCAAACTCTGAATATTACATAGAGAAAAAAAGAAGTTAAAACCCTCAATATTTAAATTTTTACTTTTCCACTTTACTTTTCTTGAATTTTTTTCAATTATCCGGAATTTTCTGGTATCAAAACAGCGCAATTTTTTTGTTTATTACTTCTCCATAATTCTAGAAAAAAAGATTCCTTGCCGCCTCCTCTACCTTTCGAATTACCTCTTTTACAGGAACACCACTAGTTTTCGCGATTGTCTTACAGTCCTCAAACTCAGCAGAGATATTGAGTAAAATCCCTTCCGAGTCCCTGGCAATCTTGACAGCAGTTTCATATAATTGCCCTTCGACCTCAAATTTAATAACGTCAATTTTCCGGGCAGCAATGAGCCTGTGCCTGGTTGGGACGACTCTTATTCCTAGAGAGCCTGTTTCGGTAATTATTTTTCTGGCAATTTTTGCAGTGTCCTCAGGCTTTGCAATAACCTTGATAACATGAGCAGGTCGGCCTTTTTTCATGATTGCCGGGATAATCACAATATCTTTTGCCCCCATATCGAGCAGTTCCTCGAACAGGTTACCCAGGATTTCTCCGCTCACATCGTCAGCATTGGTTTCGAGCATCTCAATTACATCCGGGATTAGGCAGGAATCAAGCTCAGATAGCACTCCCTGAAGCACATTGGGACCATCTAAATCGGAATCTCCGGCCCCATAGCCTATTAAATTCACCCTGCCCTGAGGAAAAGCTTCAACAGGCATTGCAAAATGGGCTAGGATAGCAGCACCTGTAGGAGTAAGAAGTTCTTTTTTTTCACTACCTCCTCTGAAATAGAGTTTTTTTCTTCTTAGAAGTTCAAGTGTAGTAGGGGTTGGCACAGGCAGAGTCCCATGTGCACATTCCATCGTTCCGCTGCCAACATTGATAGGGGTGCAATAAATAGAATCGCAGTTGAGGGTATGGATAGCTGCTGAAGAACCGATTATATTGGCAAGGGTATCACTCTGTCCCATCTCATGGAAATGAAGTTTTTCAAGGTCAGGCTGTCCGTGGACTGAAGCTTCAGCCTCTGCCATTCTCAAAAAGATATCCATAGCACTTGTCTCCACTGGACAGGGCAATTTCGCAGCCTTTACAGTATCCAAGAGTTCTGGATATGTGCGAACGGACTCTTTTTCAGGTACATTTATCCGGACGTCTAGAGCTTTTATTCCTTTTTTTCTAACTTCTCTAATATCTAAGGATACTGGTATGGAAGCTTCTATAAGTTCTTTGACCGCTTTTCTGTCAGCTCCGAGATCGATAGCGCACCCAAGGATCATGTCCCCGGATGCCCCTGAAAAAGGATTGAATACAAGTGATTTCATAAATACTACTTCCTGGATTTTGGTTTCAATTTATTAGCCATTAACTGCCTTTTTTTCTGTCATTCATTTTTTCTTGTTTACCAGCAGCTGCAACCATGTTTGCGATTCTAGCTGCGTAAGCTCCTGCAACGAAACCTGCGTCAATATTCACGACTGCAATGGTAGAGCAGGATTGGAGCATTGCCAGCAGGGCAGCTTTTCCCTCACATCCAGCCTCATAACCTATAGATACTGGAAGCCCGATCACAGATACATCGATAAGTCCAGAAACTATTGTGGGAAGTGTTCCTTCTCTTCCAGCTGCAACAACGATTGCTCCCAACATCATGGCTTTTAGTTTTTGGATCTCAGGAATGAGTCTGTGAATTCCTGCAATTCCTACATCATATACAGTGATTGTTTCACAGCCCATCTCTGACGCAACGACCCGTGCCTCCTCCGCAACTGGGATATCTGCTGTGCCTGCTGATATAATTCCTACAACTCCACCTATTTTAGGGATGGGAGTGCCGTCATGGATAACAACTGTACGAGCTCGACTATTTCCACTCAATGTTATCCTGATTAAATGCTGCCCTCAAAGCTTCAAGATGCTTTGCAGAGACACGGGTAATAAGGGCTCTTCTGCTATTCTACAACCATGACTCTTGTAATCTCCACCAAGTCCTCAGGTTCCTTGCAGTCGGCAAGGATAGCTTCGACTATTCCTGTCCTGCTTTTTCGATGGAATCCAGTTTTGCAATGTCTTCATACGAGACAAAACCCAGACCATGGGTCTTCTTTTCTGCAGTCTTAATATCCATTTTCCCTTCTTTAACTGCCCTTAGTATGTCAGTAAGATCCATGTACAATCCTGCATCTAAAAATTTACCTGCTTCAGGCAATAGTCAACTTAAGAAAATATCTGCCTTGAGCAGTTATTTATCATTTTGGGGATCTTTAGGATTTCTCTTTATATGGAATTTTTGGTTACTTAAGAAGAGACGTCTAGCGATACATTTAAAAATCAGAATTAATGTGTAGATATCATCATGCTCATTGTACTCTCATTAGGCGGGTCAATTCTCGCAAAAAACCTTGATGTAAATCATTATTTAGAATATGCCGTAATTCTTCAAAACCTCTCAAAAAAACATAATATTATTGTAATAACCGGTGGTGGAGAAGCAGCCAGGAGTTACATTGGTGCTGCGCGGATTATGGGGGCCGATGAAGTAACCTGTGACTATATAGGCATTGAGATTACTCGCCTAAACGCACGACTGCTTATTGCAGCTCTCGGATCAAATGCCTATCGGGAGATCCCAACAAACTATATAGAAGCTGCAAAGGCCATGCATTCAGGGAAAATAGTGGTCATGGGAGGAGTTACCCCTGGCCAAACCACAGATGCTGTTGCTGCAATCCTTGCAGAGTACTTGCAGGCAGACCTGCTTACAATTGCAACCTCTATTGATGGAATTTATTCCTCAGATCCTAACTGTGACCCAACTGCAGTAAAATACGATAAAATCTCTTCTAAAAAACTCGTAGATATAGTCATGGCAATTGAAATGAAAGCCGGCTCCAAGTCCCCTGTAGATCCTGTAGCTGCAAAGATTCTCGAACGATGCAATCTCGATGCACTTGTTATGGATGCTCGGAACCCTGCCATGCTTGGCGAAGTTCTCGATGAAGAAGTGATCCAAAATTCTCCGATATCCTGTGGAACCTGGATTACGGATAAAAATAAAAACCAAAAGAATCTTAATGGCCAGAAGAAAAAAATGGAGCATTAAAAGTAAAATCAGTCATTAAAATCCTCTTCCAAAACTTCGAAACTTGGATATAACGGCTAAAACTTTTCTGTATATGTTATTCCACTTTACGAGTGCACACTCTATTTGAATACTGACAAAGCTTTTGATTCTATTGCTTTTCTGTTTTCGCTCTGGTTATAGTATGCTTCCCCCAGATTTTCACGAATAGTGGAAAACAGGTATAGGAAATTTTGGGATAAATTCAGCTTTTGACAGTATTCAAATAGAGTGTGCACTCGTAAAGTGGGAAAGGGATAATGAAAGTTTTTCATGTTTCATGCGTATGACAGCGGTTCATGAGGGTTTGTTTATATCATTTCTATTTTCTCTGAGGATATATCCTCTTCCAGGATATCCAGGGCTGAGCGATAACCAACAATTAAATTAATCAAAAATATGGGTATGATGGAAGGTCTTTGAGTTACAAATTTCTTTATTGCTATTTTAACTAAATAATACTGTTATATTTGGCCTTTATTACGCCTATCAAGTTATCTTCCTTCGAAATTATATAATTTAAAAAATCGATGCCTTCATCCGGATGTTTCATACGATTTCTATTTATCCACTCCGCAAAAAAGAGTACATTAAACAAAAGTAGGTAAGAGTCGCCGGAGGGACTCGAACCCTCGCTCTGCTGATTACGAATCAGCCGCTATACCACTAAGCCACGACGACATCTGGAGAAGAGAGAATCAGCAAGGTTAAAATAACAATTCCGAATTTAATTATTTCGCTCTGTAGAATCATTCATATTTCATGACCTTAAATTATTTTGACTTCAATGCATATATTATACTGGTGAGGAGCATAAGAACGTACCACTCTTTTCTCCAGAATATTTATATGTTTTCCTGTTCCCTCAGCAGCTAAGTGTATGAGTTTAATATAGCTTTCGAAGAGATCATCTTCAGGAGCTATTCCGTAGTAATGTATAATTCCTCCCGGCTTTGTAAGGAGAATGGCAGAGTCAAGAAATTCGTGGGCACTATGGGGGAGGTTCATAATCACATGGTCTGCAGTGTTTGCAAACTTTTTTGCTTCTTCCCTGGAATCGCCTTCTATTGCTTCGATATTTTTTGCTAAGTTGAGGGTTATATTTTCTTTCAGGTAGTACACTGCATCAGGATTTTTATCAATTGCTATTACGTTTGAAGGTTTTTTACTTTTTGCGAGTAGGATGCTGTAAGGGCCTACACCAGCAAACATGTCTATAATGGTATCCCCTTCCTTAATCCATGAGAGAATTCTAGAGCGCTCAGTAGAAAGGCGTGGAGTGAAATAAGCCTTTGCAAGGTCCACTTTGTAGCGACATCCGTATTCCCGATGAATGGTTTCTGTTTTTGGCTCACCTGCTGTAATTTCAAATTTCCGGAGCCTGAATTCCCCGGTTACAGGGGTGAGGGGCTTGAGTACAGTTTTTATATTAGGTTGGGTCTGGATGAGAAAGTTTGCGATTCTTGAAGCTTTCTGATGATCAAGGTTCTCTTCCAGAAGGGCAATATCTCCGATGACTTCATATGTGGGACTGAAATCCAGGAGGTCTTTAAGGATAGTTTTTTTTTTCTGGAGCTCAAAATAGAAGTCAATAAGTTCTGTTTTTTTAGGAAGATTATTCAATTCACCAGTTGTAGGTTCTCTAGAAAGGGGGATATAAAGAAATGTTCCATCCATGCCTATCTTTAGTGAATTATCAAGGATTTCAAAATCAAGTAGCATTTTCCTTACATATTCTCCTTTCTTTTTGGGGATCTTTATACAATGCTGTTTCATGCTAATTTACCTTCCGGAATTCTAAGTTATTTTTCGTTATTAAGCTTGGGAATTACGAAGTTGGATTGAAAAATCAATATCATTAAACTTTCAATTGTACAAAGAAAAACTTTAAAATAAACCATATAATCCATTGTACTTGATTTTGGGTCTCAAGTGCGTAAATCCTAAAGCTATTTTAGATTTTGCTAATACTTCTTGCCTAAATGTCAAACGATATAAATTTATGTCAACTGTTCGCATAGTTTTGAATACATTAGAAAGCTGAGAGTTCGTCAGCGTATTTACGCTTGAAAAACAAGTGCAGATTCTGGAAGAGACTCTAAAAATATTGTCAATAGTTCTAAGCAAATATTATTTCTCAACGTTTTTTGGATCTTTTTTGCTTTGACATTAGAGCAGTTGTAGGAGTTGATGAACGAGTAACAATTAATTGCCCAAAAGTAGCTCCAGTGGATTATGAACATTTAGCTGTAACTCTATATCTATTTAATAATGGCGATCACAAAATAACGATAAATCGAAGTGGTTAGAATTTGATTGCTGATGTCTGGGACAGTTATCATCTTGAGCCTTTCATGCAGGATGGACCTGAATGTGTGCGACTTATTACTACCAGAATTGAAGTTCCTTCGTGAACGAATAGAATAAATAAAAATAAAAAGAAAATAAATGAAAGTTTAAAGAGAAGGATACTGATGAGAAATTGGTAAAGTATTATGTTCCATAAATAATTTGCAACAACACAAGTTTTTATAAAATAAATTTATACCTCTTTCAAAATCATGGATATTTCCCCAAGTTCTATCATACGCCTAACAGCTAACTCATACACAACCACTGGGTTTAGAATAGCGCGCTGTAGTAACCTGGAATATTTCGGATTAGCAATAATAAACTTACAAAGAGAACATATATTCTGTATTTCATCCAACATTGGTGGGGTGAAAAAACAGCAATCTTTCTCAGATTGTTCTTTAACTAAATTAACCAATTCGCTAGGACCCCATAGCCTGAGGATATGTATTATAGGATTAAGATCCGCTGCATCACTAATTTCTTTTAAACCTTGTTTGAATATGTTTCCCAATAAGAGAGGATGATCACCAAGCCAAGAAACTGAAGGACCGCAACATGCCGAAACATTTCCATTGCTGATTATTAAAGGGAAGTCAGCGCCTCTACAGAATACACCTTTTGGATCATAAGAAAAAATTAAATCTAAGTTAATATGTGATGCTGCCCTTCCTATTGGTAAAACAGGTTGTTGGCTTAATTCATATAGACCCTCAACAGGTGAAAGATGCTTCTTTATGTTTTCAATTTCTGAGACTGGATCATTGAGAAAACTGACACGAACACATTTGTTAATTCCCAATTCGTTACATGCCAAAATGACGTTCCGGATTCTATCTATAGACACAAACTCTTGATGAAAAGAATCTGTACTGACTTCAAGAAGTGTTAACCCATCAAGTTTTTCTAATATTTGTTTCGCAACATTTACACTAACAGCCCAATAACCATTAGTTACTACAGATACTTTCAGGCCAAGTAGCTTACACAAATTTACAGCTTTAAAAAGGGTATCTAATTCGAGGAAAGGTTCACCTCCAGTAAAGTGAATCTGTGTTATGTTTTCGATTGCAGAAGCTTCTTTAATTAAGCGTTCAATCACTAGCCAGCCAAGTTCCATTTTTGTGTCTGGCTGACAATTATACATGCAGTGGCGGCAACGGATATTACATTTTCCAGTAAGAATGATCCCTAATTGTGAAAAATAATTTTCTCTTTTTTCCATTAAATCTTTACGACTTCTTTTTGATTCCAATGTAGAGATATTTTTTCTGGCATATGTAATCTTGTTACCAATTTTTTCCATTTTTCTCCCTGCCATAATTTATTAATAATTAATTAAAATATGTTTTTTATAATGTTGTCTTAATTATCCGTCTTGTTTAACAAGTTTCTAAATATATTATTAATTAGATATGAAACTGTATTATTTCTAAAATATATAGTCCTCGCATATTTTAAACAAAATCATAATTACTAAGAAAAATAATATAGTGCCGCTTATTAAAAAGCTTTATTTTAAATAAAGCAAAATTTACTATATCAAATATATATATTTGGAAATTTATGCGACACTTTAGTTTTTGAAATGTTAGTACATAAATAGAAGTCTTTCTGATAAAGTCAAAAGCTTTATAATCGATCAATATTAATTTTATAATTAATAGCGCTTCGATTCCAAAGATCACGATCTACCAAAACTGGCATATTTGAGAATTTCCCAAATGATGATCATTTTGGAATCAGTACACTAGATATTTTTTTCTATCATTTTTCACGTATTTATTTTAGAGAAAGTTTCAAGATCTAGAGAATTAGTCACAAAGTTACTTCTTTCATTTAAACAAAAATTCTCATTTTTAATTTTCGACAGAGCTATAATCTCTTGTTCACATACGTCAAAACCTGATTGTTGAATAATTAATTGTGGATTTACTTGGAAGCCTTTTTTGAAAGCATCATCTGTTATCAATCTAGCTATAATTTTTCTCACACTTTCTTGTGTCATTATTTTCCTCCTTTGACTTAATATTTTATAATTTTATCTTTATTCAGTCGTTTTAAATTTAATATTAGAAAAAAACCTTTAAATCATCAAAAAAATTGCCTTATTTTTCAAAGAATGATTTTCAAGGTTTATAGTACTTTAACATAATTCTATTTATTTTTTTGTATTTTTATCCATGAATATAAGATATTTATTAAAATAAATATTATTTAACTATATATTTGATTAACGAAAACCTACTCTAATTAGAAGATTCTTAAACTCCTATAACAAAACATACCAGCCTACCAGGAAATTGATTAGAAAAGGACAGATTGGACTTGAATCGATTTTTTCTGTAGAAGCTATTATTAAATAAGTCATTTGGAAATAGTTGCCTAAATCTGGATATTATCTAAGAAATATTCTGCTTTTTTATTTTCATTGAGTAAAATAAAATTTTGGTACAATATTAGGATTTTTTACAACAGAACTGTTCTCAGTATCTTTGTAAAAACTAATATTAATTAACAAAATAAATATAGAAATTGTCTTATTATGCTTAATCCATGAATCTAATTCATTAAATGACAGTTTAAGCATTTATAGGCAATTATCAAGTCATTAGTAGTAGAAATGATTTGATTTTCGAAACAGAGGCTATATGATAAATACGAAAGAAATTTTTAAGGACTACAAGATGCCTAATCTGCCTGCACTTCACTGGCTAGTAATTACTACCATTTTTTTGCTCGGTGTTTCATTCTTGTTGCTAGGTAGAATATTTGAGAAACAAGGAATTCTCTCACAATTTTTAGACTTGGTGGGATCCTTTCTAGTTATTGCCATACCTCTTGAAATTCTTCGGGAATTTTTCTTTGAAAAAATTAGCAGGGAATCTTTTGTTCGCCAAGTCAGTAAACTTTTCGATGAAAAAATCGATACAGAAATGATGCAAACTAGGAAATTTGGTTTAAGTCGTATATATGATTTTTTACCTATTGAAAAACTATTTGATGACCTTCTTCCAGGTGACACCCTTTGGTGGTTAGATACTTATTGCCCTGGTCATAAAAGATGGATAGAGAATGTAAAAAATGCAATCCAGCGAGATGTGATAATAAATATGTTAGTACTTGACCCATCCTCTCCTTTTTGTTCATTGAGAGCACAGGAAATTGGAGGTCTTTATACGACAGATAGTTATATCAGTGAATTAAAATTGTTCATTAAAGATTTTGAGAAATGTAGGGACGTTCTTACTTCACAAAATGCTTTAGGATATTTAGATATTATTATATACAATGATTTACTCGGTGTTCCATGCTATATTGTAACAAGGAATGAAAAACCAATTTATGCCTACTCAAGCATGTTTCTCACAAAATCAACCGGAACAGGCTTTCCTCATTTTTATTGGGAACAAGGTCCGATGTGCATTTCCTTATATCAGTATGTTAAGGAAAAATATGACAAAAACAAAGCAGCTAAAAATGCAAATGATGCTTCGAATGATTTCCAGACTTTTAAGATCTCAAATAATGATAGCCTTCCAAGATTCAATGAGTAAATAGTGTATCAAAAACTATAGGGTTTGGAAAACGTGATTAAAAACCTTAGGGTATGGAAAATTTAAAATACATTCTTGTGGTAGTATTTGTAAAAAAAAGATTAAAATAACTTATGACAGACAAGGATTTATTAGGATCTATATCTGCGATTACTGCAGCATTTTTGATGGGGACTTTGGGTTTATTTGTACGAAATGTTTCGTCAAGTGCTCAAATAATAACATTCTCACGTCTATTTCTAGGTCTCATATTTTTGACAGTTTTGCTGTTTTTTTCAGGAAGATATAAGGATATTAAAAAGAAGCCTAGTTTGACTATCATTTTGAGTGGAATATTTCAATCACTATCAATTTTATTTTACATAGAAGCTATAAAAAATACCACTTTATCGACTGCGGTTATACTTCTTTATCTTGGTCCTATTATTGGAACAGGTTTAGGATATTTTTTTCTGAACGAACGAGTTAGACCTTTAAATATAGCTTTAATTTTAATTGCATTTTCAGGTACTGTTTTGCTATTAAAATTCAATTTTGAATTTAAATCTATAAATATCGGATATGTACTTGGAATTTCATCTGCTATATTATATTCTTTTTATTTTATAGCTAATCGAAAAATTGATAAAGATACGCCTTTAATTAGCCGATCTTTTTTTCAATTCATTTTTGGAACTTTGGCAATTCTTCCATTTCTTATTATCGGAAAATCAGGATTTGTCTTGCATGATATACCATATTTAATTTCAATTGGCTTTATTCATGGCTTTCTGGCATTAAGCTTATTAATCTTAGCGTTGAAAAATCTAGAGATAGTTAAATGTGGGACATTATTATATATAGAGCCAATAACTGCTACTATATTAGGCTTTATCTTTTTTTCAGAAAAACTTTCGATGTTACAATTGATTGGTGGTATTATGATTCTTGGAAGTGGCCTAATACAAATTGGCATTAAACCTTCAGTAGTAATTGAAAAAGAACACTAGTTCCAGTTTTATTACGGCTCTGAACTAGGGGTGATACCTCCTACCTGAAAAACCAACTCATAGGATGTGACAGAAATAGTAAGTGACTATTGCCGGAAGAGGAGCATAAAGAATTTAACTAGGGAGTTATAGACTTAGGTGCTCTTGTTTCCGACTATCGAGGTTGTAGCAAAGAAAGATGCCAGTAAAAGACTTCTGACGATTTTGATAAACTCAAAGAAAAAGGGTGGATTGACGGTAAGGAGATAAAATTAGGTAAATCTAATAACGACTCAACATTAAATTCAATTGTTTTTAGTATTCAGAATCTAATTCAGATACTAGAAAAGTATCCAGACTTAATATCAAAAATGCAAAAAAATGATTCCATTTGTGAAACTATATTTCACGAGCATTTTGATCTAATTTATGGTTCAAATGATATCGAGTTTTTGAATAGTAGATTTGGGGAATGTGCAAATAAAAACTGGTTTATTAAGTCTACAAGAACTTCCGCCATCGGTTTACATCCAACTTACAATTCAAATCAGAAGGATGTGGTGGAACATACGAAAGTTACACTCTTTGAAAAAATAGAGAAATCATTTAAGGGAAAATTACAGTTGTCCCCCTAATTTTTCAGACTTTTTCTGACCACTGACAATAATAAATTAATAAATGATATTAAAAAACTTATTGGATTTTTAGAAAGCGGGGAATGTTTAACGGATCAGAAATATGATCAGGATCCAAATAACTGTATGGAAATATCTGGAATAAACTTCGATATCGATAAAATATTCAGAGTATGTGTTTGGCGGGATACATTTAAAAAACAATGTACTGAAGAAGGCAGAGAATACTTAAAAGAAACAAAAGATGAACTATTAAATAAAGAAAGAGTAGACGAAATTATAAAGTATACAAGAATAGAAAGAAAATTCACAGATGTACAGATTCAGAAAATAAAAACAGATCTCATTAAATTATTGAACCAAACAAAAAAAGAAATATCAAATACAGAAATTGAGAAATTAAAAGAATCAATTGATGATGTTTGGATATTAAGAGCGGCACTCATAGACTACCTAATCGAAACAAAAAACGAAATATCAGATATAGAAGAAATTAAGAAATTAAGAAATTCGGGTAAGAAACATAAGGTAGGAGCAATTTTTAAAGAATTGAGATAATACCAAATGTTTTCCATCAAAAATTCCTAACTTAAAGGGATAATGGCAATTTTAATGACGTTTAAGAGAATAACTTACAAAATATTTTCCAATATGCTCGACTATTCAATACCATGTTTAAAAAATAAGAAAATATGCACTATACATTTGGAACCTTATGCCTTAAGTACGCAGATTCAACTTATTAAAATATTCAACTTTATCTTTGTTATATTGTCTATGGATATACGTACTCATTTGACATATTTCAAAATTCCGATTGAAAAAAATAGGGTCGTTTTTGAATAAGCAACATTTTTATATTATATAGATAGCTTTGCTTTATATACTAAATATGGTGTCTAATAACAGAACTAAAAAGTAAAATTTTACAGCTATATTTTAAGCTTACTTGTTTAGGAGTTTTTTGACTTCTATAGCTATTTTTTCCAAAACTGTTGGGTCGATACTTGAAACTTCTAAAAATGACAAATCTAGTTTTTCTTTGTCTTTTTCTAGTTTTAGAGAAGTTGCTTGATCAAGAACCAATGAGCATTGGCTACAAAATTTGTCATCCGGTTTTAGCACATTATTACATCGTGGGCATTTTTTAAGTGTAACGTGTCTTTTGTCTTCAGTTTTGAGCCCATATTTCTCAAAGATACTATTGTTAATTTCCTTATCCGTGAAATTTGCATAAATTTTGAACATTTGAGTACTGCCCCGACTCCAGCCTGCCCTATGTTTAATTTCCTGCTCATTAAGACCATCTAAAATCCAGTTTGTGATAGCCGTATGTCGTAGCAAATGTGGGTATACGTTTTTCTTGATACCTACTTTTTCGGCTGTAGTCTTTATCATTTTTTGGATAGCTCTATAACTCACAGCTTCTTTATTTTTGTTAAGGGTAATCCATAAGGGAGCTCCGGGATCTTCGTGAAAAGGATGAACTGCAAGCCACTGATTCAAATATCCTGCGCTCCAAGTGAGTGGTAGCCCCTTTGCCGGTGTTGTCTTGTTAGCTCCTGTTTTTGAAAGGTAAATCATAGCTCCATATTGATTAAACTCCACATTTTTAACCCTGCAGGATGCCAAAGCTCCTACTCTCATTCCACCATCTGCAAGAACTGCAATGATCGCTTTATCCCGTGGATGTCTGCAGCCTTCGAGAAGCCGGGTGAACTCATCTTTGGTTAGTATGTCGGAAGGTTGCACAGGGCTGTCAATTATTTTTAGCTTAAGATCCATAATCCATTTAGGCGGGTTACCACCTGTGGACCATCTGAAAAACTTTTTTATCAATTTTTTATAATTTTGGATAGTGCCGCAAGATAATTTTCTTTCATCTTCTAAGTAAATAAGCAATCTATCAAAAGTATTAGGATCTAACTTATTCAAGGTCTCATTGAATCCTAGTTCCTGAAGTTGCTCGACAATCCAAGTTGTATATTGTAAGTACCATGTGATTGTTATTTTTGCTGCTCCTTCCCGTCGAAGAGCAATTGAAAAATTTTCAATCAACGCTTTATTCTCTTTTCCAATATCTGCCTTTTCCAATCTCTGTTTTGCGTTAAAATAGACAGCGTCAATACAATGAACATCATCAACCGATTTAGTCATATATATAAAATAATTGTTTAGGACTATAACCTTTTAGGAGATAGTCTGAAAGAAAGTGTGTACTTAGGATAGAAGAATAGAATTATTGTAATTAGGCATGAAATGAAAACTACTCGAAATGCTCTGCATGCATAACGAATTTGTGGGTTAGTTTTTTGAGGAAGCAAGACTTTTCCACTGCTGATTTACCCTGGTAAGGTAGTAAACAAGCTAAGATATGCTGTCCAATTTCCGCGGATTAAAAACATTGCGATAATAATTCATATATTATATTCACTTTGTATAAGGGCACAATCTGCAGATAATTTATATAAACTTTTATGCATTTGAGTATTGAAGAGTTAAAATCTCTTAACAATAATTGTTATTTATGCAAACTTTTACTGATTTTGTTCTTAAGGGGGAATACAAGCGTCTTCAGTCAGTTAAAGATAAACTTGCTGTAATTGATTTTTTAATTAATTAGGAACCTTCTCATATCATTTTTGAGTTCATATATTTTAATAAAACAGTTTAATGAGGCAGACCTAAGGCTAAAGTAATCGTTATTTTTAAAATGCTCATTTTATAGTAATGTGATGATCTTTCGACTTTGAACTCGAGAAAAAAGTATTAATCGAAGTTCTTTCAGGAAACATTTTAATTTTCCTTAGTACATACTAGACAGTACCACAATTTGGTCATTCAGAAAAAGAATTATTGATAACTTCAAAGAAGAAGAAGCATAGGACAGTTGCAAAGCCAGTCTATTTGTTTCGTTTTGGAAAAAAAAGAGATGATCCATAATGATATTTTTGTTTATTCAGATCATGGACATGCAAAAGTGAATAAACCTCGAGAAAATGAAGCAAAAACAAGGAGGTGTAGAGATATAACCTGGCTAAAAAAGGGTGTGAAGTCACACTTTGAATATAAACTTCATAGCGCTAATAGAAGGGATTATGAGCTGATTAAAAAATTCAAAACAATGACTGTATTACTTCATAATTCTCAGCTAGATTTATCAGAATAAAAAAGAAATGGTTTACAGGGATAGAGGATACTTTGGAGCAAATCAAAAGTCATGATTCAACAATGAAAAGAACAGTTGAAGAAATCCTATGGGAATGAGTGATATATCAAGAAACAAGAGAATCGGCTCAAAAAATCTCAATAGGAATGAGTTTATGCAGTAACTAAAAATATTTTAAACGCAGGAAAAGTCCTTTCCACTACTGTTTAAGAGTGAATTTGAAGGTTTTGTGTACAGCTTTTGTTATAATCTTCTCATGAACCAGAAAATAAAAAAGTTGTGTCAAATACAGGAATCAGTGATAAAAATTTGGATATGATTCACGCTAAGAAAAAAATTAAATGTAAATTGGAATTCCAGTATGATTTTCAAGAGCAAAATCTATATACCATTTGTAAATCTTGGTGAAATTTAGGAACTTAGCAAAATTTTCGAAAAGAAAATCTTTCGAAATTTCAATTAGAAATATCATTAATCAATAAGTTTGTAGAAATCTTTTGAAGTGTTTTTGAAAATCTATTGAATGGTAAAAAACTAAAGGTATTCTAAAAATAAGCTTTTTCTTTCCTGCAAATATAGAGACAGAACTGAAACCTAGTTGGAGAAAGAAATATGAGAAAAATTTTAGAGAATAATTTCAATATCCAGTTCTTCTGCAAGTTCTTTGTATCTGTTCCTTATGGTAACTTCAGTAACTCCGGCAACATCTGCGACTTCACGCTGAGTTCTCCGTTCACCGCATAGGATGGATGCAATATATATTGCAGCCGCAGCAACTCCTGTAGGCCCTCTTCCGCTGGTCAGTTCTTTTTCGGAGGCCTGTCTCAGAATCTCAACGCTTTTGGACTGAACTTCTCCTTTCAAATTAAGGCCAGAGCAGAACCTTGGGACATAATCAATAGGAGAAGTGGGCATGAGCTTTAATGCAAGTTCCCTGGAAATAAAGCGGTAGGTTCTTCCTATTTCTTTTCGACTGACTCTGGATACTTCTTCAATCTCATCAAGAGTTCTTGGGACACTGCACTGACGACAAGCAGCATAAAGAGCTGCCGCAGCCACACCTTCAATGCTTCGTCCACGTATAAGATTTTTATCTACAGCTTTCCTGTAGACAACAGCCGCCGTTTCTCTTACAGTTCTAGGGAGACCCAGAGCAGAAGCCATTCTGTCCAGTTCGGAAAGGGCAAAAGCAAGGTTTCTTTCAGTTGCATTGCTTACACGGATTCTACGCTGCCATTTTCTTAAACGATAGAGCTGAGCACGATTTTTGGAGGAGATTGATTTTCCGTAGGAATCACGATTTCTCCAGTCTATCATTGTGGAAAGTCCTTTGTCATGGATTGTATAAGTCATAGGCGCGCCCACACGAGAGCGTTTCATCCGTTGATCGTGATCGAAAGCTCGCCATTCTGGTCCTTCATCCACAAAATCAGCATCTATGACCAGTCCGCAGTCCCCGCACACTAGCTCAGCTCGCTCATAGTCGTGCACAAGGTTCCTGCTGCCGCATTCCGGACACAAGGCCTTTTCGTTCTCAAAATTTTGCTCCTTTTGCTTTTCTTTGCGAGCTTTGATCATGGAACGTATTTTTTCTCTTTCAAGAGTGTCCGAATAGCGAACTCTTTCGACTTCTACCATATCATATCACCTTACAAGTTAGCATGACATCTTTATGATTTCCTATAATTCAGAACCTGCACCAAATTAAAGAATCTATGTTATAAAAAACAGGATAGAAAAACTCACGGGTATTGCTAGCAAAAAATATATATACCAATTAGAGTGGAACCTTAACAAAGAATTCATGCATATATCGAATTTCAGAGATCTCACCGAATATAGACCTTTTCATTTACCATAATCCGAAACTCAGAATCAGGAATTAGCTTAAATCCCTTCACGAAAAAATAAGGTTGGTTTACAGGTCCAAAGACGCTGACAATCGCACCAATCTGGTTCAGGGCCTTATCCACAACAATCGAATTCAATTTTGGAAGATTACCTGAGGTATTATCGGATTTGATCTCATCTCCTCTGACTATCAGGTTTTTGATACCTGATCTTTGTAGCACTTTACCGAGTCGTCTCATATCAACCATGAATAATTAATAGGATGCTTCCAGCTCAGGGCAAAAATATCTTGGTTTGTGACTGGTTAGACTTTCAGCTTTTTTTAGGAAGATATATTGTAGACTGAAAAGCATATTTAGTCTATGCTTATAATATATAAAGATATCGCAAGACCTATATTATACAAAACTTTAAGTAAAGATCAAGCCAGAATGTAAAATAAATGGGATAATTTAACTACAGGCTTATATATTTATAAGCATTCTTGCTAATAATAAAACTGAATTTTAATTAGATAAATACACTAACTCCGATTACAGACCTCCTTTTAGGGAGGATAGTCATTGCCAAAGTTAGCATATTTTTTGGGAAAGATGTAACTGATGGCAAAGTAGCATGAAAGACTTACTTGGAGGTAAGGGTGCAAACCTTGCCGAGATGGCAAATCCTTACTGTTTGGCTTTACATTCTGGCTTTATATGCTCATTGAACTAAGTGTATTAATCAGCGGACCAGAACTCTCATCTTCAGAAAAAGCAATTTGCTATTACTTCTGGATTATTCTGATTATCTAGGGTACGTATGTGAACACCGGATTTCTTCAAAACTGATTGGATTATTAAGAGGGCAACTAGCACTAATTTATGGTAAATTTTGATATAATTAGTGCAAGAGGTGAATTCGTAAAAACACCTGAATCCTCTTTTAGTAGGGAGGACACTTAAGTTTCAGCGTTTTTCTATGCCTATTTTTCGATTAAAAACCTATCTATTAGTAAAAACGATAAATCCAGTTTTTTATGGTGAAGAAAAAAGTACATAGTCAATCAAAATTTACAGAACTTTCTGTATACTACTTCTGAATATCAGGATTTAGTTTTCTGGTGAGTTGTATATTATTCATTACTTTTTCCTTTTATTTACGGTTGGATTTTTTATCTCAAGTATAGACACTGCTATTATATGGTTCTTAAATCTTCCTCCCTGTTCTTCATATGACTTATTTGATATGTAGTGAAGATATGAAGACAAACAGAAAAATATACTATAAACTCCGGATGTAACACAAAAAGAGGAAAAGTTAAATATATGCGCATCGGAAATCAAATAAGAGTGTTTTATTTCCGGTAATACATTAACTCCGATTACTGACCTCGTTCCAGGGAGGATAGTCATTGTCCAAGTTTGTATATTTTTTTGGAAAAGATGTAACTGATGGCAAAAGTAGCATGAAAGACCTGCTTGGAGGTAAGGGTGCAAACCTTGCCGAGATGGCAAATCTCGGAGTCCCCGTGCCTCCTGGATTTACAATCACAACTGAAGTCTGTGTACTCTATCTGAAAAATAAAAATTATCCTGAAGAAGTATTCCAACAGATAGAAGAGGCTATCGATAAGCTTGAGAGCTTAAACAACAAAAAATTAGGAGATGCAGGTGATCCATTGCTTGTTTCAGTACGATCTGGAGCTAAGGTATCCATGCCGGGGATGATGGATACCGTACTTAATCTTGGGCTCACAGACAGGTCTGTGATTGAGCTTGCAAATAAGGTCAATGATGAAAGGTTTGCTTACGATTGCTACCGTCGATTTATATCTATGTTCGGGGATGTAGTGCTCGGACTTGAATTTAAAAAGTTTGATTCTCTTATTGCGAATAAGAAGAAGGAACTGAGAGTCGAGTCAGATACAGATCTTGATGCAAAATCGTTGAAAGAACTGTCTGAGAGGTTCAAGGAGATAATTAAACTCGAAAAGGGATTTGAATTTCCCCAGGATCCGAAAGTTCAGTTATATATGGCAATTGATGCTGTTTTTGAATCTTGGAATAATTCGAGAGCCATTACTTACAGGAAACTTAATGGAATTGATGATACCTGGGGAACTGCCGTCAATGTTCAGACAATGGTCTATGGGAACAGAGGGGGTAATTCTGGCACAGGAGTTGCTTTTACAAGGAACCCATCAACAGGGGAAAAAAGGTTCTTCGGAGAATACTTAATCAATGCACAGGGCGAAGATGTGGTCGCAGGCATTCGGACGCCGGATTTTATTGATACACTTGAAGATAAAATTCCAGAGGCCTACAAACAGCTTATAGATATCTGTCAGACGCTTGAAGCTCACTTCAAAGATATGCAGGACATAGAGTTTACCATTCAGGAAGGAAAACTTTATATGCTACAGACCCGCACTGGGAAACGCACAGCTGCTGCAGCCATGAAAATTGCAACGGATATGGTAGATGAAGGGCTTATAGATAAGGAAACAGCGATCACAAGAGTGAAAGCCGAACAAATAGACTTGCTCCTGCACCCAAGGATTGACCCCAAAGCAAAGTTAGACATAATTGCGAAGGGCCTTCCAGCATCTCCTGGAGCCGCTGTAGGAAAAGTTGTGTTTACTGCCGAAGCCGCAGAGGCAATGTCCGAGTTAGGAGAGAAAACAATCCTCGTACGAACCGAAACCTCCCCTGAAGATATAGGGGGAATGGCGGCTGCACAGGGTTTTCTTACAGTGCGTGGTGGGATGACTTCTCATGCAGCGGTTGTTGGAAGAGGCATGGGCAAACCTTGTGTTGTGGGCTGTGGAGCGATCTCAATTGACATAAAAAATGGCCTTTTTATGGTAGACGATCACACTATAAGAGAACATGAATATATTACCATTGACGGGAGCTCCGGAAGTGTAATTGTTGGGAAGGTAGAACTGATTGATGCTGAAATTAATAAAGATTTGAAACGGCTCCTCTTATGGGCTGATGAAATCAGGACTCTTGGTGTAAGAACAAATGCCGATAATCCGGCAGATGCAAGCCTTGCTCGCGAACTTGGTGCAGAAGGTATAGGCCTTTGTAGAACTGAACACATGTTCTTCGGGGATGACAGAATACCTGTAGTGAGGGAAATGATTCTGGCAGAAGATGAAAAATCAAGAAAAAAGGCCCTCAAGAAACTGCTGCCGATGCAGAAGGCTGATTTCCTTGGAATCTTTCGTAGTATGGAAGGTTTACCAGTGACTATTAGGCTGCTTGATCCCCCTCTTCACGAGTTCCTGCCAGACAAGGAGGAACTGGACGCAAAGCTCAGGGAACTTGAAGCCTCAGGAGATTGGGAGAAAATTGGTGATGTGAACAAAATTATCAAGCGTGTGGTTTCCCTTAAAGAACTAAACCCTATGCTCGGGCATAGAGGTTGCAGGCTTGGAATTACCTATCCCGAAATATATGATATGCAGGTACGCGCAATTATGGAAGCAGCTTGTGAACTTGCAGCCAATGGAATGCAAATTGTTCCCGAAATTATGATCCCATTGGTGAGTCTTGCAAAGGAATTCTCAGTTACCAGGAATGAAGTATGCAAGATGGCAAATCAGGTCATGGGTGAGAAAGGAATAAAGATCGATTATCATGTAGGGACAATGATCGAACTTCCCAGAGCCGTAATTACTGCAGACAAGATAGCAGTGGAAGCTGACTTCTTCTCTTTTGGAACAAACGACCTGACCCAAACAACATTCGGATTCAGTCGAGACGATGTATCCAAATTCGTGCCGATCTATCAGAAAGCAGGTATAATTGAGCACGATCCTTTCGAAGTCCTTGATCAGGAAGGTGTTGGCGAGTTGATGAAAATTGGAATTCAAAAAGGTCGTTCCGTCAAACCCAACCTCCAGATGGGAATATGTGGAGAACATGGTGGAGAGCCAAAATCCATCCACTTCGCCCACAAAATAGGTTTCGATTATGTGAGCTGCTCTCCATACAGAGTTCCGATTGCAAGGCTTGTAGCTGCTCAGAGCACAATAGATTCCCGAAACGCAAAATAAAATTAAATTGACTATTGATTCAAAAAATATGCAGGATATAAAATCCTGCCTCAATTTTTTTTCTGAAAAACTTCAAGTGAGCTTAGAAATGCTGAAAAAAGTATAATACTAGAGGTATTAATTGTGAATTTCGAAATAAATTCTTTATATGGACTTATAGTAGATATCCCGAAATCATTTCATGTCACTTTTGAGTCTATATATTTTAACAAAACGGTATTCTGAAGCAGACCTGAGGCTGAAGTAATTTTTATTTTTAAAATGTTTGTTTTACAGTAATAGGATGGTCTTTCAGGCTTTGACCTTGAATAATTTCTTTTATACCAGAGCGCCACAGAAACTTTGATTTTGTGACGAGCTCTAAATTCTAAGAAAACAGAAAATATGAGGTACATTATGAAAGCAATAGCAATAAACGGAAGTCCGAGAACGAAATGGAATACAGCAACCCTTTTAGAAAAAGCTCTTGAAGGTGCAGCATCAGAGGGTGCAGAAACAGAAATTATTCATCTTTATGAGCTCAATTTCAAAGGATGTATAAGCTGTTTTGCCTGTAAACTAAAAGATGGAAAAAGCTACGGAGAATGCGCGATGAATGATGAACTCACACCTGTACTGAAAAAGCTGAAAGATGCTGATGCAGTGATACTTGGATCACCCATCTACCTTGGAAATTCTACTGGTGAGATGAGGTCTTTCATGGAGCGCTATATATTTCCATTTCTTGTTTATTCTGAGAATCTACGATCGTTATATCCGAAAAATACCCCAATAGGTTACATATACACAACTGGTGCTAAGGAAGAAAATTTCGATGTATTTGGTCTTCATAAGGTTATTGAATTAAATGAAGGGGTTGCAACGAGAATTTTTGGCTATTCTGAATCGTTATATAGTACTGATACCTACCAATTCGATGATTATTCAAAGTATGTCGCGGATCGTTTTGACCCAGAAGAGAAGGCTAAAAGGCGGGAAGCAGTATTCCCTAAGGACTGTGAGAAAGCTTTTGAGATGGGAATCAGGTTCGTAAAGCGACAGAAAGCTGTAGAAGGACATAAATAAAACAATATATGAAGGCAAAATATCAGTAAATTTCTCCAATTTGCCTGAATTTGATAGAAGCTCATTTATGCATTATATGATTTATGCTTCTATCAAGTTCGAGTTTCAACTACTGAAGTTCCACTGCAAAAATGAAATCTCAGAATTTTGGGCTATGTGTCTGTAAATTCAATTATTCCATACTATGTAGGAATATATTTTTTGCTCATGAGGGTGCCGAATTAAATGCAAAGGAGATAATACGAACTACATCTATAATAAAAAATCGTCGCCTTTTGGATCAATTTTAAGGCTACATGTTATATTTTGTAGTTAACTTGTACGGATTTGTACCAGGATTCTCTCATAATAAATCATTATTTATTCTAGGCTCTCTGTTGAACATTTCGAATGTGGCTAGGTAATCAATTTATGAGCATTTCAAAAGAGCTTTAGGTGATCTTTGAGAAGATTTCCTATTCATAAGGTTTTTCAAAAAGAGTCGGCAATTCCTTTTTTAATGGTATGAGGAGCTCTTCATCCAATTTTGTAGCGTGAAGTATTTTCACTTTTGAAAGCTGATAAAATGATAAAGCTGAGCTTCTTCAAGATCAGCACTTTCAAGTTTAGCTCCTTCAAGTTTAGACTCTTTAAAGTTAGCTCCTATAAAGTAAGTCCATTTAAGGTTAGCCCCTTGAAGATTAGCCCTCTCAAGGTTAACCTCTATAAGGTCAGCTTCTTGAAGGTTAGTTCCTCGAAGGTCTTTTCTCTCTGGAATATCCAGTTACAATTATAGGCTTTGAACTAAAATAAGCATTAATATGCTTGAAAATATCGTCTGCTCTTAGGATTTAGTTTTTAAAAATGTATCTTTTTATACTCTGGGTCTATATAGGGCTGCAAGAAAGACGCGACTTGAGCCATCTTTTTTTAAATTATATATTGGCTAATTCTGTATTAAATGATTTTAAATTGGCCTTAACTTAAGTGCATAAGTCCTATTAAGGTTATAAATAATACTTGCTTTAGATAATCCATGCAACCAGGTACAAAAACGATAAATCCCTAACAATAGTTTTGAGTTAATTCATGAAATATTGATTAAAATTTATATTAAAAAGTCAAGAAATTTGAACCAACAAAAATGGAGAAAATTAAACCGTCATTGGGACAAGTTGATTAGGTACTGAAGTAGTTCCAGACACGCATTTTAATTTTATCAAAGTGAAATTTCTTCAGATGATTGTGTAACTAGGTTTAAGTGATATTTTTGAACTTACACTTTGAATTGAGTGTATGAATACCCTTTTGATAGCCAGTAATACTAGAACCGTGAAAAAAAGTTTCGTACTCAGATTTGATTTAATAGGAATTGAAATAGTTTCAATAAAATCTTTAACAATTAGAATTATATATTAAACACCACTAAAAATATATGACCTAAGATTTTATGATTTGTGTTTAATTCAAGACATAAACGCCGAATAAAATTGTTCAGACATATAAATGTAATTATATTTACTGGGAAAGATCTATTTATGTTGTCTATAACTTTTATAATGCTAAAAAAATAGATCTATTTTTGAAATTATCAAGTACGAGTTAGTGAAGTACTGGTTAAGATACCATTTACTTAGGATATTATCTTATCCAACTGGTTTGTCTGGACTGCAATTTTGATTTCCTGAGCTATTCTCCTTCCGGTTGAAAGGCTTTCTTGCATCAGGTCTGCATAAGGGGAGCCTGAAATATAAAGGTTTGTCCCTGCCACAATTCTGGCTGAAATTTCAAAAACCTTGATCTCAAGAGAATCCGTAAAAACTGTTTCAAGACAGAAGGCTCCTATCATCCCGCCAAAAAGATCCAGAGATTCTTCCACTACCCTTTCTCCAAGGGAAAATATAAGAGGCAGAAGAGACTCTCTAGCTACTAAGGGCACATTTCCTGTGACAACATATGTGGGGCGGATGCCTGCTTCTATGAGTTCTCTGGGTGAGCCGAGTCTGAAGATTTCATCGGCATTAGACTCCACTCTGCGGTCCATACTCAGGAGCTCAAGGACACCTTTGCTTAAGGTATATCCCTGATTTCTGATCGGGGAATAAAAGTAATGTAGGTAATAACGGGTCCCTGTGATAAATTCCTGAATTGTGAACTTTTGGGTTCGGTCTACGAGTTCATTGAATTCTTCATAGGTTTTTGCAACGAAAAACCCCTTTCCACCCTTTGCTCCGTGGTACTTAACCATCACAGGCCCATTAATATCACTAGGATCTTCTATTTTTTCAGGCATGTGAATACCTGCTCCAAGCAACCACTCACGTTCTTTATCTCTGTCTGATTCCCATTCGAGCACAGCCCTATTTCCAAAAGTAGGAACTTCCATATCTGCAAAACTTTTCGTGCCCAGGTAAGCAACAAATGAACCGTGTGGAACTATAATAGTGTTCTTCTTTCTAAGTTCTTCAGCTTTGGTCATTATATCTTCATAGCTATCAACGATAAGGTACTCGTCGGGTTTTGCCTTTGGAAATGCTTCATAAAATTTGAGAGGTTTGCCAACGCAGATTCCAAGAGTTCTGAATCCTTCTTTTCGCGCTCCGTCAAAGATTTGAAGGCTTGAGTGCGAACAGACTGTTGCAATAGTAATGTTTTTTAAGTCATATTTTTTCAGAAATTCAAAAATCTGCGTTTTTGTGATCATGATTGTTACCAGCGAAAAATTTAGACTAGAATGTACAATGTTATATTTAAGATTAAGGTTGAAATTTACCTAAATATATAACAGTACGCATATATTATCCCATAATAAATCAAAGTTGTGGTTGCACACGCAGTTGCAAACAACAGGGCGTTTTCGTGGTACTTCTCTGGATCGAAAGGAATTATTCAAAATTAAATATTTTAATTTACTTGTATGCTCCTTTTTCTTCATGGTTTCCTGATTGTCAACATAGTTTTTAATGACTCAGAACTTGTGCCATCATAAACAGTTCCATTGTAACTCCCTCACTCCCCAGTTTCTGTCTCTCCTGAAGGACTCGCTCATGCCATAGGGATTCATGGATTCATGATGCTCTATCTCTTCACCCTGTAGTCCGGTTCCTTTTTGGATGTATTTATATAGTATTCTTTATGATTGTAAGAGAAGTCATTAAATAAGAAAAAGCCAAGTAATCGGAGATTGGTATGAGGGTCGCTTTAAAGATTGCATACATAGGTACCGAATTTCACGGCTCTCAGATCCAGCCTAATGTCGTGACAGTGGAAGGAGAGCTCTTCAAAGCGCTTCGTAATCTAGAGATCATAGAAAGCCCCAAATCTGCTAATTATACCTGTGCAGGCAGGACAGATGCAGGAGTTAATGCCTTCGAACAGATCATAGCTTTTGATACTGACAAAACAAATCTAGCAATTCCAAGGGTCATAAACTCCGAACTTCCCCCAACTATCTGGGCCTGGGCTCATGCGGAGGTACCTAGCCACTTTGACGCTAGAAGAGACGCGATTTCAAGATACTATCGCTATATAATTAGTGGGGAAGGATCCAATATTTCAAGGATCCGTGAGGCTTCAAAACTGCTGATCGGAAGACATGATTTTGAGAACTTTTCAAGAATAAGTGGAGAAAAGAGTACAATTCGCACCTTGTTAAGGATTGATGCCCGCGTAGATAGGGATGTTACAAAAATCGATATTGTTGGAAATAGTTTCCTTTGGAATATGGTCAGGAAAATAGTAACTGCACTTTCAATGATCGGAAAAGGTTTACGTGATAATGACTGGCTGCTCCAGATGCTAAATCCTGATATCTATGAAGAAGGAATTGAACCTGCTTCTGCCTGTGGTCTAACCCTGATGAAAATAAATTATGAAAAAAAAATAGATTGGATCGAAGATAATTATTCTATCAGGAGAGCTGGTTTGCAAAACAAGAAACTTATTCTCAGACATAGAGTTATGGCTGAGGTGCTGGATGAACTGATTTCCCATGAATAAGAAATGTCCTTAAAGAGCATTTTTCATATTTCATATCTAATATTTCATCTATTTTTGAAAAATGGTTACTCTCCGAGTAAGGCTTCTGTGTACTCTCTGAAAATAAATTTCAAGGACCTTAAGTCCGACCTGTTCTCCGTATTCAGATGCATCCTTGTCAGAGACTACTACTGCAATACCTCCTGGCTTCAGGACACGTTGAATCTCCTCAAGAGCACAGGAATAAAGATCCTCTAAGGATTCGGCAAGAATTGCTGCAGACCTTCCATATGGTGGATCAGTCGCGATTGCGCTTATTGTTCCTTCTTTAAACGGCATCATACGGGCATCTCCTTTCACCAAGGTATAGTCCAGTTCAAAGGCACTAAGGTTCATGCAGGCACCCCGAACAATTTTTTCTTGTGCATCGATTCCTATAACTCGTGCTCCCAAAATTCCGGCCTCAATAAGTATGCCAGCAGTACCACAAAAAGGGTCCAGAAAGAACTCCCGATGTTTTATTTTAGAAATATTTGTAATAGCACGTGCTACTCTGGGCACAAGGACTCCAGGATGAAAAAAAGGTTTATTTTGGGGATTTCTGGATTCATATGCACTTCTGTTGATGGAAGATAGAAGCGTTCCTAAAACAGCCTTTCCGCTTAAGATCAGCCGAAATTCCACATCAGGATTTCTCAGATTCGCCTGAAAGCCCTTTCTATTGATAAATCCTCCGATTTTTGGTTCCAGAAGATTGCTGGGAAAGTTCACATGATGTTTAACACTTTTTGTCCTAACTACAAAACTTTGACCTTCCTTTATAAAGTACGAGGATTCAAAGGAGTTTGTAAGTATCAGAACTGCATCCAGGGTGTTTTCAGTGATCCCTATAACCTTCAGGATACGATGGGTCATTGCGAGCCTTTCAGTTATCGGACCTTTAAGAATTTTTTCCACATCCTCTTCTTTACCTGCTATATCCACCACCAGACACTGGTCAACCCTGGTATGTGGCTGGAAATCAAGCTCCTCTATTTTGAGGCAAGCAAGAACTTCAGCAGCTGGCAATTCTTCATGCTCTCCAGAGAGTTCAAAAGCGTATAACATTTGTAATCCGGAATATACTGATTTTTATAGCTTGAAATTATATCAAAATCATATGATTCATTGATATATTTAATAAAATTAAATAAAATTTAATTCAATTGCCAAACTTGAAATAAATTACTAAAAAATTATTTAATAAGTAAACTCAGGGCCTTCCTCAATTATTTGGATTATTTAATTTTCAAAATGCACTAAGTTCCATTTTTCCTGCATTTTTGTTTGCACCTTAGTGAAATTAGTTAGAGAGAATTTGCTTCAGTGAATGAACAATGCAAATATTCGTTACATTGAAAACTTAATCATAAAAGCTTAATCATTCAGTGAAGAACAACCAAAATCAGTATATTTGAAAAAAATTGTATGAATAAGTTATACTTAAAAGCAATTTATCAAGTTTTTTTTCCTCAAAACATTTTATCCAGAGCTTCTCTGCCAGTCATCCCTGGCTCGATTCCAAGTTCTTTGGCCATTTCAGTTACTTCCACAACCTGGGCTTTGAGCATATCTTCAAGGCTCTTCACACCTTTTACCTTCGCTGCTGTATCTCCGAACTCCTCAGCAGCATTTACATTTAGGTATCCGCACATTAGGAACCCTTTATCAGCCCTTATAACCAGTAGAGTATATTTTTGCATCTCAAAGTTGAGGCCAAGAGCGCAACCATTTCCAAGCTGAATTTGTTCGATGAGCATATTTTTTAGAATAAGCTTCAAACCAAATTAACTTTTTGGACTCAGCAGCATTTCCAATTTTTTGCAGTTTAGATTCTCAGCCTTACTCGTTTCTTCAGACCTCCTTTGGAAATCCTGATCTTCATAATTGTCTCAAGCATTTTTGTGATTTCGTATGTCAAATACATTTTTTTCATGATTTTTGGAGACTGCAAAGCCTGAAATCTATTAAGTTTTCAAGTAAATTCTCTTGGGTACATTCCAATGGATACATGAACCTCTTGCTTTCGGTTATATTTATATTTTAGCTACTAAACTTCTTATACCTAAATTATTTTTATCTCTTTTGCTTTTGCTATAGTATAAAACTCTAACTTTAGACTTTGGTATTGCAGTCCGATAATATAATAAATATAGAATATAGGTCTTAATCTCCTCTGTGATTGGAAAAAAATCGTCACTAATTCCAACATTCTACGATCTCAATAAATTTAAAACATGGCCTAAATAATTCTAAATGAAGAACACAACTACTCAAGGATATTCAAGTAGAAACAAGAATAGATTACAAAAATTGTCTTCAAATATTCTACTTTTTTTCTAAGTTTACTATACTGAGAAGTATCAAGGATAATGTATCGAGAGCTTACAACTAAATACTTTCATTCCTTATGTATGTAACTTAAATATGATAAGCTTGAAACACCACCAAGTTACGGATTTCGAACCCAAGTATATATCGTGTGTAAGTGTTATAGTCATTATAAAACACGGAATTTAGGACAATATTTTACATGAAAGCATATACGTGTAGTTATCTTACGTGTATTTTTTACAAGGTGTTATATTCTAGCGTGATAACAATGCTCTGCAGATCAGGGGGATTAGAAAACGAGCACTGATTGTGATCTCTTGAGGGCAAGTAAAGACGAGCTTGAGTCAAAGATTTCTATATCAGACATAATGCATTCCACTCTGCACAAGTATTTCGGTTACACTTCTTTTCGCCCTTTGCAGGAAGAAATTATCAGAGATGTTCTGGGAAAGAAAGATGTTTTTGTGATAATGCCTACAGGAGGGGGCAAATCGATCTGCTACCAGCTGCCTGCCCTTCTAATGGAAGGAGTTGCGGTCGTTGTTTCTCCCCTGATTTCCCTAATGAAAGACCAGGTGGATGGACTTGATACAAATGGAATTACTGCAGCTCTGTTGAACAGCACCCAGAGTGCTAGAGAATCCAGGGATGTAAGAGAAGCTTTTCTTGAAAACAGGCTAAAAATACTTTATATTGCACCAGAAAGGCTTATGATGCCCGGAACGTTTGCTTTTCTAAAAAAAGGAAAAGTAAGCCTCTTTGCAATCGACGAGGCACATTGTATTTCTGAGTGGGGACACGATTTTCGGCCTGAGTACAGGAACCTTAAACTTTTAAGGGATCCAGAGACAGGTTTTCCTGATATACCAATTATCGCACTTACGGCTACAGCAACTGAAAGGGTTCGAAAGGATATCGTATCGCAGCTACACCTTTCGATATCTCCGGAAAAAGGTCCATATTTAGCCAGTTTTAATCGGAAAAACCTCTACTACGAGGTCAGGCCAAAGAAAGAAACCTCTTCCGAGATTATCGATTACCTGCATAGGCATAGAAATGAAGCTGGTATCATCTATTGCCAAAGCAGAAACAACGTCGAAGCCCTTACAAAAAAGTTGAATCTTGCAGGTTTTAGAGCTCTTCCCTACCATGCGGGCCTTTCGGATACCGAACGGACCAAAAACCAGGAGTTGTTCATAAAGGACGATGTGGAGATAATAGTTGCAACAATTGCTTTTGGGATGGGAATAGATAAGTCCAACGTGCATTTCGTAATACATTATGATCTCCCAAGAAATCTTGAAAGTTACTACCAGGAAACCGGAAGAGGTGGAAGGGATGGGGGACTGTGTGAGTGTATCCTTTTTTTCAGTAGAGGGGACCGCTTCAAGTTTGACTACTTTATTTCTCAGAAGACAAATGAGCATGAAAAGGATCTATCTCTTGTGCAGTTAAGGGAGATGGTAGCTTATTGCGAGGGGAATAAATGTAGGCGTCAGAAACTAATGAATTACTTTGGTGAGAAACTCCCTAAATTCTGCGGAAATTGTGATTCCTGTATCAGGCCAAAAGGTACCTTCGAAGGAACTGAAACCGCCACGAAACTAGTGACCTGTGTTCAGGAACTGAATCAGCGCTTTGGCACTAACTATGTTATTGACGTCCTTATAGGTTCAAAAAATAAAAAGATCAGGCAAAATCATCATGAGAAGTTGAAAAGTCATGGCAGTGGCCGGGAATTCACAAAAGAACAATGGAGGTCATTAGTTTCCGAAATGACAGATACAGGTCTTCTTGAAGTGAGTGGAGTACAATATCCTATTTTGAAACTGAATGCCATGAGTAGAAAAATTATGACAGGCTTGGAGCGAATAGAACTTATCTGCCCTGAAGGCTTTGCGCCAAATGCTGAAGGAAGCCTGATGTTTTCAATAGTTGGCAAAAAGAGTGATAAAGCTAAAAATGGTATCAAGTTATCAACAGAAGGACTTCCAACAGGAGAGTTTTCAACAGAAAAGTATTCGAAAGAAGAGTTATCAACAGAAGAATGTTTGACAGAAGAAATTTCAGTAGCAGTTGATGTCCTGCATGCATCAAAAGTTAAGCCGGTCTTAAAATCCGGAAAAGGGCATGATGCAATCCTTTTTGAGCGGTTAAAAGCCCTGAGAAAGAAAATCGCTCTAAAAAAAAATCTTCCACCTTATATCATTTTCTCTGATACAACCCTTAAGGAAATGGCTATCAGATTTCCGCACAGCCCTGAAGAATTCCATTCCATTACAGGGGTTGGAGACCATAAACTGCGAAAATATGGGGATATTTTTCTCACGGAAATTGAACACTACTGTAGGGACTATAGTTTGGTATCTTCAGAAAAGGCAGAAAATTCAGAAGCTGCAGATATAAAATCTGAAAATGGGAGAGTAATCACAAAAAGCTTAGTTCAAAAGGATGAAAACCCAGAACTAGGAGATGAAATAGAGGTATTTGGAATTAAAGTACCTATTCATGAATCTGATAAAATGAAAAACTCAGAGGTTTGCAGATTACCAGCAAAAAAAGCAAAATATTTGGATATGAGCTTTATTGGGGAGAAATCTTATAAGACGGAACATTTTGAAACAGATACTCTTGAAAAATACTCTTTACAAAGGACTTATTCTCTTTTTACTCATGGGCTTGATATCGATCGAATTGCTGAAGTTCAGGGCATGAGTATCGAAGTTGTTTTCAGGCAATTTGAACAGCTTATCCTTACAGGAAAGGTCAGGGACATGGGGGGGCTTTTGCCCCCCGAAAGGCAAAAGAAGATTAAAGCTGTACTTGAAATGTTAGAAACTGAACTAGATTCGCTGATTAGAGCTAGTATAGGTGAAAAATGCCAGGAAGAAGATTTTAAATTTGTCAGAGCTCTTCTTTTGTCCAAAATCTGCTTTTCTCAATCTTAAGATCGTGAATAGAGCTCCTTTATCTAAATTATTCTAAATTTCTTTTATTCTCACTTTTCGCAGATATACATAATAATGACATCCATTTTCTCAGACAGTAGCTTAAAAATTAATCTAACTTTCAATGAATAGTACTTGAGCAAATAAGCAAATAAATTCTGCATCTGTGTGCATTTGTGGAATATCTGTTTAATTCTGATTTCAATTTCTGGAAATATTGATTCAAAGTTTTTCCCATTTTTTGATTTCCAGAATTTCCGACAGAGTGCCTCCTCTCCGAATCTCATCAAAAAGTCTCTTTTCAGTTTTGTTGACTTCTTTTGCTCTTCTTGCCAGTTCGTAAGCTCTCTCCTTAGGAATCACTACAACTCCACTCTCATCGCCAACTATGAAGTCTCCTGGTTTTACGGTCTGACCACCGCAGGTAATTTCGGCGTTGATTTCTCCAAAGCCTTTTGGATCTCCAGCATTAGGTACTGTATTGCTTGTGTAAATCGGGAGCTTCATATTCTCTATTTCATCAATATCTCTCACAGCACCGTCTATTACCACACCTGAGATCCCTTTATTCATGCTGCTCAGGGTTGCAAGTCCTCCCCAGCAGGCGATGTCTTTACTCTCGTTGTAGATAACTATTACATCCCCTTTTTTGGCAATATCGATTGCTTCCACAGTTTTCGCCCAGTCTCCAGAAAAAACCTGAACAGTGACTGCAGTTCCTACAATCTTCCCTCTCACCACGGGATGAATGTCTTTCATTGCCCCTTTTCTATGCATAGCATCCGAAATATTTGAGGTTGATACTTCTCGAAGGATTTTCCTGATTTCCTGATCTACTGTTTTTGTACCCCGAGTATCCACAGCCTCAGGGGAATCCACGCTCTGCCGAATTTTTCTGGCAGCTTCTGTCACGTTTTCAGAATGAGTGATATTTCCTCCAACAATTACAATTCTGGCTCCTGTCTTGACTGCCTGGGCAGCACTTTCTGCATCGAGCCCTCCAGCAACTGCAAGCGGTACGTTAACTTTGTCTGAAATTTTCTTGAGGATCGACACAGGATTTTTTCCTATCATCTGTTGGTCTATACCTATGTGCACGTTCACATAGTCTATTCCCATAGCTTCAAGTTCCAATGTCCTTTTCACTGGGTCAAGGATCGAAATAAGGTCTGCCATTAATTTGACCCCGTATTTGTGAGCTGAACGTAGTGCATCGAGTACTGTAGAGTCGTCTGCACTTCCTAGTACAATAACTACATCTGCCCCTGCTTTTGCTGCCATCTCGACTTCAATTGCACCTGTATCTATGGTCTTCATATCTGCCAGGATCGTTCGGTTAGGGAAAGCTTTTCTCATTTTGCGGATTGCATCCATACCCTCGCTTTTTATCAGTGGAGTTCCTATTTCGATCCAATCCACACCACCTACGATCGCATCTCTTGCAATCTCTATCGAGCGGTCCAATTCTAGGAGATCAAGTGCAACTTGAATAATGGGAACGATAATATCACCTTAATCGGGAAACCGGAAAAAACTGAAATATTGCAGTATTTTTGAATCGGCTGCCATTTATATTTTTTTTTTGGTTTTTAATTTTGAGTTTATTCTCTTAGATTTATTATGGTTATTATATCCTTTTTGATTATATTATTACCCCATTTATGTATGTGAAATTTCCATATCTTCGTCAAATTGTATGGAAAAAGTAAATTTCAAATTTTGCTGAATATTTAAGAATTTAACTAAGTTTGGGAAAATTGATCATGAAACACGTTAGGCTTCATTACTGTGCTACAAATGTTGCATATTTTTCTGTTTGGAAATTTTCTCTCGAATTTCAGGATGTACTGAATGTTTAGATTTTTTATTATTTTTTATTTTTTTGATTGATTGCTTTCAATTATTAGTGAAATTAATGGTAACTTTTTAAGATCGCCAGAGATATAGAAAAATCTCGTGTGCCGATTTTGCTTAGGGTAACAAATACTCAACAATTTATGAGAACGGTAAATAACATATCGGAAGAATTTAATTACATAAAGTATGCCGAAATTTAACTTTGAATTTTCAGTAAATTCGCTACACGGCTTTAAAATCTCAGAATTTTACATGATATGTGTTTTTTATTCCGAAAACGTTTTGTTTAGTCTTGATCTCTTACATTTTGAGTTATAGATAAAGAATAATTATTACTATAGCTTCTATAGATATGATTTACGCACTGCGGACGCAAAATCAAAAGGTTATAATGCAACAATAAAAAAGCGATAAAAGAATATCCTCTGGAAATAAGGGAGATATTAAGAAACAAGAGTATTAGCACAAAAAGAGTTCCAGAAAGATGAGTTTATGCAGTAACTAAAAAGATATTCAAAGCAGGGAAGGTTCTTGTCACTTTGTTCATGGAGTTAATATGAAGGTGTTATTTATAGATTTTTGTTATAATCTCTATCAGTTGAATAAATTGAAAATAAAAGAAGTATTTTGAGGGTAGCAGAAGCTATCTTTAAAATAAAAGAATAATGAATCCGAAAAGAAAAAATCGGGTTAAATACAAAAATTAGCGAGAAAGATTTGGACAGGATTCCCTCGAAGAAAAAATTGGAGATAAATCGGAATCCTCAGTAGTTATTTGAACTAATCGATATCAAATTATATGGATTTGAGACTCCTTTTTTCTTATAAAATAAATTAATAATACTATCGACATCATAATATGGTCTCTGTTCATAATTATAAATAAATTATTTGCGGGATGGCAGAGAGGCTATGCAATGGACAGAATATCCATTTCACGTTATTCCATTTCATTTTAGGGCTTGAAATTTTTTTACGGATATAAAAAAATATGTGAGGGCGATATTTGCTCTAAAAAGAAGGTTCAAATATAAGTATGCTTCAATAGCAAATCCTAAAATCACTAATGTGAATTATGTGTTACCAATTAGCATATGATTCAATCACTTATATTACTCTACTCACGTGGTAGAGACTTAAATCACTGAGTATGGTGATCGAATTCACGGAGATGAAGGTATAGTCTGGACAATTAAATACAAAATTACTGAGAAAATTCACTTCTTGTAAAAGTACACAAAATGCCAGCCTTTTCTCAATATGGCAATAACCAAAAACTAACGCCACTTTCATTGATATACATTGAACAAATCGACAAATAGATGCTAAAATTGTGTATTTTACAGAATATATGTGTACAAATAAATGGCTCAAAATTATAAATGAATGTAGAGAATGAATGTTTAGATGGCGGAAAAACTACTCAATGGACTGCATACCCATTTCACTTCGGTTATATTCCGTGTCTAAGTTTTGAGGTAATTTCATGGATATAAGAATTCAAAAGACGTTTGAGGCTCTTTTTGCCCTTGAAGATGTTCGAGAGATCTTTAGACAATCACTTCCAAATGTCACTAGTCCGGAAGAAGAACACTCTATTAAGGAAGGTATAAACAAAGTAAGAAAAATTTTGGATGATATCGAAAACTGTACTGGAACTCCGCAAGTTAGGAAGATAGCTGATAATATTAACATTCGATCCAGAGAAGAAATGTACATCAACATACAACCAATTCAGGCAGCTGGAAGGCTTACCTCAGAAGCACGAAAAGCACTCATAGCATATGGCGATGGATATTCAGTCTGTGATGCCTGTAGCAAGCCCTTTAGGCTAGACAAAATCAGAAGTCCTCCGATTGGCCCATTCCATGAACAACTCGCTAGTTTCCTTAACATGGATGTTGCGCGTGTAGTTCCTGGAGCAAGGCGCGGTTTTCAGGCAGTGGCATCTACTATTGTCAATAAAAATGATTCTGTCATAGTTTCAGCTTTAGCTCACTACACAGAATTTTTGGCAGTAGAAGCGGCCGGAGGGATAGTTAAGGAAATACCTGTAAACGAGCATAATATTGTAACTGCAGATCTTACTGCTGAGAAAATCGAGGCAGTTAAACGGGAAACAGGCAAACTGCCTGTACTGGTGATAATTGATCACTTTGATTACCAGTATGCCAATGAACATGATGTAAAAGACATAGCAAAAGTTGCACATCAGTACGATATTCCTTTCCTATACAATGGTGCGTACACTGTTGGGATCATGCCAGTGGATGGAAAGGATATTGGTGCAGATTTTGTCGTAGGCTCTGGCCACAAAAGCATGGCATCACCTGCACCATCGGGAGTGCTGGCAACAACCAATGAATGGGCTCCTAAAATATTTCGCACTACGCAGATGGTTGGTGATGTCACAAAACGTAAGTTTGGAGTCAAAGAAGTCGAGATGCTTGGATGCACACTAATGGGTTCGACATTGATAGGTATGATGGCTTCTTTTCCTACTGTAAGGGAGAGAGTACATAATTGGGAAGAAGAAGTAAAGAAGTCAAACTATCTGATCGATGGTTTGCTTGCCATAGAAGGAAGTAGGGTTTTATCGGAGTACCCACGCAAGCATACCCTGTCAAAAATAGACACCAGTGGTAACTTCGATATCGTAGCACATGGCCATAAACGCAAAGGTTTCTTCCTTTCAGACGAACTCTCAAGCAAGGGCATCGTCGGAGAATTTGCTGGGGCTACACGCATGTGGAAATTGAATACATATGGCCTTTCCTGGGAGAAAGTTCACTATATGGTAGATACTTTCCAGGAAGTTGCTGAGAAATACAAAATTCAGGTACATAGGACAGATCATTTCGATGGCAATAAATAATTAGAGAATTTCGATAAACATGCATACATTTGAACATTGGAGAGTTTCAATCTCTTAAATTAATTTTTCCTCATGAAAAATTTTACTAATTTTGCTCTTAAAGAAAAATACAAACTTCTTCAGTCAGTTGTAGATAAACTTACTAAATTGATTCTTTAATTAATTGGGAACCTTTTCATATCGTTTTTGAGTTCATTTATTTAAATAAAACTATTTAATGAGGCAGATCTAAAGCTGAAGTAATTATTATTTTTAAAATGCTTATTTTGCAGTAATGTGATGATCTTTGACTTTGAACTTGAGAAACAAAGTATTGATCGAATTGTTTAAAGAAATTTCTTGGTTTTCCTGAATACATAACGCACATTATCACAGTCTGGTAATTCTGAAAAAAAATAATTGATAACTGCAAAGAAGAAATATGGGGGCAGTTTCAAAGCCAAATTGATTGCCGTGGTTTGAAAATAAAAAAGGAACTGATTCAGGACTCTATTTTTTTTTATTAAGATTCTGGACATGCAAAAGGGTATAAACCTCGAGAAAATAAAGCAAAAATAGGGAGAATCAGAGATGGAACCTGGACAAAAAAGGGCGGTAAGTTACATTTTGGATATAAACTCATATCACAATAGACAGGAATTATAAGCTGATCCGTAGTTAGGTTTCAAAAATGTCTGAATTTTATAAAATACCTTAGCGATGAAATTGAAACTTTGGATAAAGAAATTTTCAATTATTCTTATGGAAAGCATAAGAGTGAGATCGAAATTTTAATGTCTGTCTTAGGATTGGAAAAATCGATTCATTAACTCTAATTGCTGCAACAAGCAATTTCAAGGATTTTTATCAAGTGGATAAACTTGCTTCATAGCTTGTTGTTGTTCCGAATGTGTACAAGTCTGCTGATAAATTCTCAACTGGA
>Ga0182014_10000111_pt1 | contig 89955 bp, 81 predicted proteins | sample 612S2DmetaG_FD_120489 | JGI IMG/M metagenome (GOLD analysis project Ga0182014, IMG submission 120489) | Permafrost microbial communities from Stordalen Mire, Sweden - 612S2D metaG | ecosystem: Environmental > Terrestrial > Soil > Wetlands > Permafrost | place: Sweden: Stordalen | collected...
AACGCCGGTATCCACGTCTTTCTTCTCCCCCCCCCCGCCCGCAAATTCTTCCCCGCCTAGCCCGAGCACGACCAAATACTTCGCCCGCAACCCCTATTCCGGCTACTGCAACGCCGTCATCGCGCCAAAAGTTACAAAACTGCGGAAGGTTTTCGCGGACCGGCTGCGGGTTAAGGGGACATAGAGGGTGACCGCAAGCCAAACGGCAGGTAAAGAAGAAGTTTTTTGCACCGCAGCAGGTGTTGTTATATACTTGTCATGACGGGAAGCTATATTCCCGGTCCCGGCGTGGGGAGGCTATAATATGCGGTTTTCGAGGAAGTAACGATGTCCGTGATCAGAGGTAATGCCGCCAGTATCGTAACAGCCTCGCTTAAGTATATGCCGGACAATACCCCGTGCCGCGATGCTTATTCCAAATCAGGTTTTACGCTGTCTGAGGAATTAGATGGCAAGCGCCTATATCTTCTCGCGGCGGAAGAAATATGTGAAGCGCCAGCAGATATTAGCATCGGAGCTTAAGGCATTCCGGTGCATTTAATAACTATTCTAAATCGGGCAATCCCAAAGGGTATTTTATGCAGATAAAAGCGACAAATGAGCTTCTTACCGTAGAGAAGCTTCTGAATTCCAGGTGGGTTTGGGCAGACTCCACAGGGAAAATATTCAGCAAATCATTATACTTTGGTGCCGATGGAAATATAAAAGTTTATAGGACGGAGCACGAGCATACTTGGTCTTTTAGAGAGGGTAAGCTACGCATTTTTAATGATAAAGCTCAACCATTTTGGCTTTTCGATACCGTAATCCAGGTTGACGATCGCTTGGCCTTGATTGGGCGGAATGTTGATGTTCCTGACTGGTGGTTTTCTCTGACCGAGTACCGCGCAGAAACTAAACTTCAGGTTGACGAAATTGATCTCTCTGCTGAAGGTGCTGCTGAAGGTGCTGCTGAGGGGGGTGAGGAAGAGGGAATCCGCCTTGTCATCTGGGATTTGGATGAAACTTTTTGGAACGGTACTTTGACTGAAGGCGGCATTACGCCAATCCAATCCAATATAGATATGATCGAAACGCTAAATAGTCGCGGCATTGTTAACGCAATTTGCTCGAAGAATCATTTTGAGGAAGCCAAGCAAGCTTTAGTTGAACTTGGGATTTGGGACAGCTTTGTTTTTCCGGAAATTTCATTTTCACCAAAAGGCGCGATGATCAAAAATATCATCAAAAACGCCCAGCTACGCCCAGAAACTATTTTATTCATCGATGACAACAAATTAAACCTGAACGAGGCATTGCATTACGTTCCAAAACTTAAAACGGCAGAACCGGACATTCTACCGACGTTGTTGGATGACCCAAAATTTACCGGCAAGCCTGATCTGAAGAAATCTCGCCTCGCTCGGTACAAGATACTGGAGGCAAAGCTCTCCGAGAAATCTGCCGCAAACGGTGATAACGAGGAATTTTTGCGCAATAGTGACATTCGCATTAGTTTTCACGATGACATCGAAGATGAGTTTCCCCGTATCCACGATCTCGTTAACCGCACCAATCAGCTTAATTTCACAAAAAACCGCTGGCCTGAGGATACTGAGGAAGCAAAAACTCAATTTCAGAAAGAAATCAACCGCTTTGGTGCCTTTGCCCAGTACATAAAAGTTTCAGATCGCTTTGGAAATTATGGCATTTGCGGCTATATAGCGGGGCGCCGGGACGAAGATAATCTTAGGCATTTCCTGTTTTCCTGCCGCGCCCTGAATATGGGTGTTGAGCAATTTGCCTGGAAAACAATTGGCCGGCCAAGTCTGAACATCAAAGGGCCTATTGTTTCAGATCTCGATATGGACGTCGACTGGATAAGGGTAGTTGATGATGCCGACGAAAATAATGCCGCAGTGCCAAGCGATGAGATGCTCACCGTATGCATCCGAGGAGCCTGCGACTTGATGGTAACATCGCAATATCTGCGTACAAAGGTTAAAACCATCGAAGAATTCAACTATGCTTATCACGGCTGGGAGATATGTTCCCTACCACGCATCATCGCGCTACGCGATGAAATAAAGACGCCTGAAAATCAGGAGATCATCAAACATCTACCTGGCATGCCGACAACACGATTTGATTCTGACGTTATCAACGGTACGGCCGACGCCTACGTCATTTCTCTTTCTCAGGAGTCATTTAGTGGCTATTTTCGTTCTAAAACAACGGGCATGATATTGCCGTTACGACATGCTAACGTGAATCCTTGGGCTCATGCTGATGCAAAACCAGACTATACAAAAATGCCGTATGATGAGGTGAGCAAGATCGTCAGCGCAGGCACCAGCCGCGAACAATGGGCATACATTGCCGCTGAATTCGACTCCATAGGCGGTTTTAATCCTGCGCTTTTCATGAGTGACGTACATGATATGTTCACGCTTCTGAAAAGCCACGGTAAGCCAGTCATCATTATCGGACTTAATGATAGCGTCGGCCGTGACACGTATATTTTAGATTTCTTTGACAAAGTGAACCGGATTGTGAAACCGCTCGTTGACGAGTATGGCTTCGCTTATATTGAGGTTACTAAATTCATTCATAACGAGGGTGACCTGGCAAATGACGGCCACTTTGGTGGGCCACATTTTGCTCGTCATGTCTACGCCGAACTGGCCAATGAGATTTTTAAACATCTATCTTTAGCAAGGACGGAACTAAAAGAGACATCACATTCGTTGAATTTTTAGTCTTGGAGGGGCGGATAAGCTCAGCGCAAGCCGCCCCTCCCTCCCCAAAACCGCCAACTCATTCCTTTTCCGACACAAACCCGCACAAATTGGGGTGCAAGCAAAAAATAAAGCTATACTAACAACGCGTTATAACACAACCCTCACAAATGCTCCACGTGGAGCACCCCTACGCCACCTTCCAATACCGCAACGCGCACCCCAGCATCGCCACCTGCACCACGCACGCAATCGCCACGCATCCCGGCCAGCCATACGCATGCCACAGCCCGCCCGGCACCATCCCCCCGGCACTCCCGCCGATATAATAAATCCCCACATACAGCCCCACGGCGGTGGATTTCGCCTCCCGCGCCGCCACGCTCACAAACGCCGTCCCCAGCGTCTGCTGCATAAAAATCCCTGAACTCAGCAGCAACAATCCCAACCCAATCGCCCACAAAGGTGCTGCCAGCGTCAACCCCAGCCCCGCCCAGCACACCGGTGCCGCCACCGCCATCACCCGCCGCCGCCCAAACCGGTTGGCCAGCCGCGCCGCCAGCGGGCTCATCACCACCCCGCCCAGGTACACTACAAAAATCCCACCCAGCGCCGCCGGCCCCAAAAAATACGGTGCCGCCGCCAACCGGAAATTAATAAACGTAAAAATCGCCACCAGATTAAACAGCACCCCAAACCCCACGGCATAAGTCGCCAGCAGCCGCTTGTTGGTCAGATGCAGCGGAAACGCCCGCAACGCCCGCCGCAAACCATACTGCGGCCTAAAATGGGTCTCCTTCGGCAACATCCAGGCAATCACCCCAGCCAACACCAGCGTCAGCGCCGCAATCGCCCAAAACGCCGCCCGCCAGCCAAACCCGGCGGTCATCAACCCCGCCAGCAACCGCCCGCAAAACCCGCCAAAAATCGCGCCGGACATATAAGTCCCCGCCAACCGCGCCGCCGTGGGTCCGCTGGTCTCCTCGCCAATGTAAGCAATGGTGATGGTGAAAATAAACGGCAGCAGCAGCCCCTGCGCAAACCGCCACAGCACCAGCGCATCAAAACTTCCCGCGGTAGCCGCCAAAATGGTCGGCACCAGCAGCAAAACCGCCGCTCCCACTATGAATTTCTTCCGCCCAAACCGGTCGGAAATCAGCCCAACCACCGGTGCCGCCATCGCCGTTGCCACCAGCGGCGCCGTCACCGTCAACCCCGTCTGCGCCTCGGAGACATGAAAATTCGCCGCCAGCACCGGCAACAGCGCCTGCGTGCACCACATGTTGATAAACGTCGCAAAACCTCCGGCAAACGCCGCCAGATTCAGCCGCGCACTAGAACCGGCGCTCGTAGACAGTGATGACATCGCCAGGCTGCGCCAATGCAAACAGAGTTGCGCGATACGGGGCAGGGGTGCCGCCCGTCACGCGGGTAACTCCGGCATAGCCTTGCTCCGCCCGGTAAGTGAAGCCTCCAGCAATGGAAACAGCCGTCAGAACAGTCATGCCCGGACGGAATGGATACTGCCCCGGCGTATTCACCTCACCCAGAATATAAAACGGCCGGTAGGTGGAAACCTCCACCGCCACGCTCGGGTGCAGGATCAACCCGCCATCCTCCAACCCCATGGCAATGGCCGCACTCAACCCGTCGGTACTCCGCCCCGCGGCCTTCACCAGCCCCAGCAACGGCAAATCCACCATGCCGCTGTCATCCACCTGATACGTCCCGGAAAGCTGCGCCTGGTTATAAATCCTGATACTCAGCGTATCCCCCGCCCCCAACTGGTACGGGCCCCCAGGTGGGGGCGGCAACGCAGGCAAGCCGGCCCCAGGTGCCTCCAGCGTGGCGCACCCACTCAACGCCACCAGCAAACCGCCAAAAATATCCCGCCGCCTCAGGTTCATACACTCTATATATTATGCAACTTAAAATAGCGCCAGATTGACCCCGCCGCCCCCCGTGTTACGAGCAAGCATGATGCACGACCGCACCGCCCTCATCGCCGCCGCCCGAGCCATGGCCGCGCGTGGTCTCGCGCAAGGCACCTCCGGCAATCTGTCCTGCCGCACCGAGCAAGGCATCCTCATCACCCCCTCCGCCATCCCCTACGACCAGCTAACGCCGGAAATGCTCCCCCTCATCCGTCTGGACGGTGAATACGGCGCTTACGATGGCGACTACCGCCCCTCCTCGGAATGGCGCTTCCACCTGGACATCTACCTCGCCCGCCCGCAGGTCGGCGGCGTGGTGCACCATCACGCGCCCTATTGCACCGCGCTCTCCATGGCCCGGCGCGAAATTCCCGCCTGCCATTACATGATCGCCCGCTTCGGCGGCGCTCCCGTCCGCTGCGCCCCCTACGCCTTGTTCGGCACGGCGGAACTTTCCGCCCATGTGCTGCAAGCGCTGGAAGACCGCACCGCCTGCCTCATGGCCAGCCACGGCGGCATCGCCACCGGCAAAACCATCGAAGCCGCGTTGAGTGCCGCCACCGAGCTGGAAACCCTCGCCCAGCAATACCTGCTCTCGCTCGCCGCCGGCGGCCCCGCGCTACTTACCGATGCGCAAGTCGCCGATGCCCTCGCTCAATTTGCCCAGGTCTACGGCCCAAACACCGGCAAATCCCGCTAATCCACCGCCGCCAGCCGCCGCAGCTTGCTCGCTGGCACTGCCCTGGGCGCGCTCTGGGATGTGCGGGTGATCTTGAATGTGGAAATCGAGCGGTTCAGCTCATTGATTTCACTCTTCAGTGAATGCACCGCGGCGGAGGCTTCCTCCACCATGGCGGCATTCTGCTGCACCACCATATTCATCTGGCTCACCACCTCGCTCACCTGATTCAGTCCGCCGGACTGGTGCTGCGCCGCGCGGGCAATACCCGAAACCAGCCCCTCGATCTGCGCCACATTGGTGCCGATACTCTCCAGCGACGTCCCGGTCTTACGCACCAGCTCCACGCCCTGCACCACCTGCGAGGACGAGGTGGAAATCAGCGATTTAATTGCCTTCGCCGCCTCCGCCGAGCGCTGCGCCAAGGCCCGCACTTCCGAGGCCACCACGGCAAACCCGCGCCCCGCATCCCCGGCCCGCGCCGCCTCCACCCCGGCGTTCAGCGCCAGCAGATTGGTCTGGAAGGCAATATCGTCGATCAGTCCAATAATCTGACTGATTTCCTGCGATGACGCCTCGATCTTGTTCATCGCATCGCCCGCTTCCGTCACCACGCTACGCGAATTGGCGGCGCCGGAATTAGCCGCCCCCACCGCGACGTGCGCCTGCGCCGCGCCACTGGCAGTGCGCTTCACGCCCTCGGTCAGCTCGGTCAGCGCGGTGGTTGTTTCCAGCAAACTGGCAGCCTGCTGCTCGGTCCGCCGCGCCAGATCGTCCGTCGCCCGGGAGATTTCGTCGATGCTGCTGTTAATGACGCTGGTCGCTACCTGAATACCCGAAAGTGTACCGGCTAGCCGCTCCAGCGCGCTGTTAAAATCCTCGCGCAGCCCGGCGTACTCTTCGGGCAGGCCGTCACCGATGCGGTGTGTGAGGTCGCCAGCCGCCAGGGCGCTCAGGGCCGTGCCCACGGTCTGCATAACGGTTTCTCGGATGGAAGTTTGGGCGCGGGATTCGGCGGCGAGGCGCGCTGTCTCGGAGGCGCCTAGATAGACCGAGACGGCGAGGTCCATATCCAGGAACGTTGCTTTCACCAGCACGGCCAATTCGGCGCTCAGCTCCTGGGCATCTTCCTGGCGTTGCCAGAACCGGCGTTTGGGCCAGCGCGCCGCAACCACGGCGGCGATCAGCGGTTCCAGGATCAACGCATAGCCGCCGATATACCAACGCGGCTCCAGCCCGATGCGGGCATGGATTTCGCCCACTTTTGTTACCGCCTCCAGATATTTCTGGTCGAAATCGCCTTCGGTGATGGTGCTCCAATGCGCGATCTGCCGTGCCTGGACGTGCTTCATCATCTCCTGGCTGGGGAAGAAGGCGGAGGTCTCCGGCTCCGACCCGGCCTTGGCATAGAAGGCTTGCAGCGCCGTGGGTAGCGCTTGGCGGATCACGGTTTTTATCCCCCTCAGCCGTGCCAGCGCCTTCGCGTTCATGTTGATAAAGTTGAGACGATCGGCCAGCGGGTTCGCATCCAGCATCACGGGACTTTCTTTTTGGGGGTGAGAACAGGTGGTCTAATCTGGCCGGCTGGAGCTTAAGCCCCGATTAAATCCGCGGATTAAAATTTGCTGGGTCCCGGCAATTTGCCGTCCGGGCGGGGCGTCATATAACGACTCATGGATTTGAATTTTTCCGAGGACGAAATTCAGCGCTACGCGCGGCATATTCTACTGCGCGAGGTCGGCGGGGTGGGGCAGGCGCGGCTGAAAGCTGCCAAAGTGCTGATCGTGGGCGCCGGCGGGCTGGGCTCGCCACTGGCCTTGTACCTGGCCGCCGCCGGGGTGGGCACCATGGGCCTGGTGGATGGCGATGTGCTGGAGCTTTCCAACCTGCAACGCCAGATCGCGCATGGCATGCCAAATCTGGGCCGGCCGAAAGTCGAGTCGGCCGCCGAGTCGATGCGGCGGATCAACCCGCTGGTGCAGGTGAATACCTACAACCACCGTCTGGACGCGGCCAACGTGGCGGGACTGGTGGAAGGTTACGATATCGTCTGCGACGGCACGGATAATTTCGCCACGCGCTTCCTGCTCGCCGATGCCTGCGTGGCGGCCCGGCGCACGCTGGTAACCGCGGCGGTGCTGCGCTTCGAAGGCCAGCTTTCCACGTTCAAACCGCACGCTGACCCAGAGGGACCATGCTATCGCTGCCTGTACCCGCAACCGCCGCCCGAAGGGCTGGTGCCGAGCTGCTCCGAGGCCGGGGTGCTGGGCGCGGTGACCGGGGTGATGGGCACCTTGCAGGCGACCGAAGTGCTCAAGGAAATCATGGGCATCGGCACCTCGATGTCGGGCTGGCTGCTGGTGTGGGACGCGCTGGCGGCGGAATTCAGGAAAATAAGGTTGCGGAAGGATCCGGCATGCCCCGTATGTGGTTGAGGGGCTTTGCCCTCGCGTTATTGCTGCTCTGCGGCTGGACCACCGTGCCCGAAGGCACCGGCCCGGGGCCGGGGGTGGGGCAGGTGACCAAGCTGCCGGTGCCGCGTTTTGTGTCGCTGCGCACCAACGAGGTGAATTTCCGCGCAGGGCCGGGGTTCCAATACCCTGTTACCTGGGTTTACCAGCGCGACGGGTTGCCGGTGGAAATTATCGGCGAGTTTGACGTGTGGCGGCAGTTGCGCGCGCCGGACGGCGGCACCGGCTGGGTGCATGAGGCAACAGTGCGCGCGCGCCGGACCTTCTACATCACGGCCCAGCAGGCGGTGCTGCGCGCGGCCGCGGACCATGGGGCGGCGGCCGTCGCGTATTTGCAGAACGGTGTCAGCGGCATACTGGTTACCTGCGCTCCGGCGTCGGATTTCTGCAAGGTGGCGGTGGGGCAGTACACCGGCTACCTGGCGCGCGAGGATTTCTGGGGAGTCTTCCCTGGTGAGGCTGTTAAGTAAAATAAAGTTTTCCACAGAAAAGGACTCGGGAATGCCCCGCTAGATATTGCGGGTCAGCCTCGCTCTCTCTACTGTATTTTGTAGTTGGAGTGAGGAGAGCCACAATATGGAGTGGACGGAAGAGGCAATTGCTAAATTGCGGAGCTTGTGGGCCGAAGGGCTTTCGACCGCTGAAATTGGTCGTAGGTTAAATATTTCGAAAAATGCGGTCGTCGGGAAAGCTCATCGTCTGAGCCTGCCGCCGCGCCCGTCGCCGATCCGCCGCCATGAGGGTGAGGCCGCGGCTCCACGCGCAGCGGTGCCCAAACGGGTGCAGGGGGCGACACTGCCGCCGCTCTCGGCTGCCATGTCCGCGCCGTTGCCGGCCTTGCGGGCGATGATGCCGGCGGCGAAGTACAGCCAGCGCGCGACACCGTGCTGCTGGCCGATCGGGGAACCCGGCAAGCCGAGTTTCCACTTCTGCAATGCCTCCGCCGTAACGGGGAAACCCTATTGCGAAGAACATGCGGCCATTGCCTACGTGCGGGTGCGTGACCGCCGCGAGGATGCTGCCTGATTTTGTTCTCCGGCGCCGAGCCGGGGGAAAGTTTGAGCCTTTGAGAGCCGGATTGTCCGGGGTTGCATCGCATCGAGCGTATCGCCCCGGACGGTCCGGTTTTTCGTGCGTGTGTTAAAACATGTGCTGCGTTGCAGCACATGTTCCATTTGATAATTCCTGATTAATGCGCGTAGTCTGACGATGCCGGCGGACGTGACCGGCATAATGACCCACGCCCGGTTAAGTTCCGGTGTAAGAAAGGTGTCGATATGGAAACGATGCAGGATGACAATGTAGGCCAGCAATCCGCCCTCACGGGAATTGTCAAATGGTTCAACCCCGGAAAGGGCTATGGTTTTATAGCGCCGGATGCCGGCGGGGACGATATTTTCGTCCATATCAGCGCGGTACAGCATGCCGGCCTGCGCAAGCTGAACGAGGGAGAGCGCGTGCGCTTTGCCTTGCAGCAACGCGAGGGGCGCGTGGCTGCCGTGGGGATTGAGCGGCTGCATTAGATAGCCAGCATCCCCCTGCGCCCCGCCGCCTGATATAACAGCCCGATGAAGATGGAGTCGGGCATGGAGCAGGAACTGGCGGGGCTAGCTGTGGATGGCAAGGCGGCGCTGCCGCTTTATGGCGTAAGGCCGGACGGAGTGGCCGGTTTGTTAGCGCGGCTTGACCCTGCGCACGCCGCTATTGTCCGGGTGCAAGGCTTTACCGCGCAGGCGGGTGCGGTTGTGCTGCTGCCCGGTAGCGAGGGATTGCAAGCGGCTTTGCTCGGCTTGGGCACGGGGCCTGCGCTGCATGGTTTTGGCGCGGCGGCGGGGGCGTTACCCAGCGGCAAGGTGTGGCGGATTGAGCCGGGGGAGTTTGCCGCCGAAGAGGCCGCACTTGGTTTTCTGCTGGGGGCCTACCGGTTCGACCAGCTAAAAACCCAGAACAAAAAATTGCCGGCGCAACTAACACCTGGCCAGGTTCCGTTGCGGGTGCGGGTGATTGCGCAGGCGGTTTGCCTGGCGCGGGACTTGATCAACACACCGGCTAACCTATTGGGACCGGCCGAGTTGGCGCAGGCGGTGCTGGCGGTTGGCGAACGGTTTGGCGCGCAGGCGGTGCGGGTGCGGGGGGAGGCGCTGGCTACGCGCTATCCAGCACTGGCGGCGGTGGGAGCGGGCTCGGACCGTGGCGCTGAGACAGTAGTGCTGACATGGCAAGGATCACAGACAGACGCGCACGCCCCGCTGCTCTCGCTCTGCGGCAAGGGCGTGTGTTTCGACACCGGCGGCTATGATCTCAAGCCCAGCTCGGCGATGCTTCGTATGAAAAAAGATATGGGCGGGGCTGCAATTTTGTTGGGGCTTGCGCAGGCGGTGATGGCGCTGGATTTGCCGTTGCGGTTGCAGTTACGCATTGGCTGCGTGGAGAACAGTGTTTCGGGCCATGCCATGCGCCCGTCCGACGTGTTACAAACTGTTGCTGGATTGAGCGTTGAAGTTGGCAATACCGACGCGGAAGGGCGGCTGGTGTTGTGTGATCTGCTTGCCGAGGCGGCGCGCGAATCACCTGATTGGTTGATAGACGCTGCAACGTTGACGGGTGCGGCGCGCGCGGCGCTGGGGCCGGATCTGCCGGCGTTGTTCTGTAACAATGATCAACTGGCGGAAACAATTCTGGCGGCGGGTCAATTGGCCAATGATCCACTCTGGCGCCTGCCGTTATTTGATGGCTATGCGGCGTGGCTGGACAGCCCGGTTGCCGACCTTAACACCGTCTCTGCCAAGCCGATGGCCGGTGCGATTGTTGCGGCACTGTTCCTGCAACGTTTTGTTCCTGCACGGATTGCCTGGGCGCATGTGGATGTATATGCGTGGAACGATTCCAGCCGCCCGGGCCGGCCGGAAGGCGGCGAAGCGCAGACGCTGCGGGCCCTTCTCGCGGCGGTTGAAACACTTGCGGGCATGGAGCAGCGATTACAATCACGAGATGAATAAGCCCGCGGCGGCGCGATGAAGTTGCAATGATTTAATGCTTTTATTGACCTGAATATATGTTTATTGGCTTGAACTATTGCGGAACAATGCTTAATTGCAATCATGCTTGTTTGATTGCGCGATGGTGCCGAGTTTGGGTTTCCCGCGCAGTGGAGCAAGCGGGGAGTGGCTCCCGGTTCGGCCGATTGTCAGCTATGTTCGTTTGAACGGCGTGCTGGTCTTCAGCCGTTCCGATATAAGGCCACAGTTTAAAAAGTTAAAATAAGACGGCTTTTGCACTTTTTAGTTAAGGATCTGAAGTTTATGGCGGCACAACTTTCTTCCGACCAGTTGGTTGGAATTCTTCGTGATACAATTGTTTCCCTGGTACGGCGCGAGGGCGTGGATCTTTCGGCCCGGCAGCTCGGTGTGTTTCTCACCTGCTACCTGAACGATGGCGGACATACCGTGCGCGGTCTGGCGCAGGATCTGAATGTTTCCAAGCCTGCGATCACCCGTGCGTTGGATCGGTTGACGGAGTTGGATTTCGTTCGCCGCAAGGTGGACCCGGCGGACCGCCGCAGCGTGCTCGTACAGCGCACGGTGAAGGGGGCTGCATTTTTGCGGGAAACCCGGCATATTATGACTGATGCCCTTTCCTCGAACAAAACCGAAGCCGCAAGCCGCCGTAGCGCGACTTAAGGCCGTGACTTCCCCCCGCTGCCGCGTTGCTTTGGCAGCGATTCTAGGATTGTTTCTGATGAACTCTGCGCCTGCAATGGCGCAGAGTTCTCCGTTTGTGTTAACGCCCGCTGATCAAACACTGATTTCGCAGGTTGAAACTTACCTCAACAAGCAGACCGGGTTGACCGCAAATTTTCTGCAAGTGGCGGCGGATGGATCGACGCGCACCGGCAAGGCCTGGCTGGAACGGCCGGGGAAAATGCGGTTTGAGTATGATCCGCCGGACAAGCAACTGCTCGTGGCCGGGTTTGGGCTGCTGGTATATTACGATCCGCAGTTGGACCAGACGACGAATATTCCGCTCGGCAGCACGCCGTTGGGGATTCTTCTGGCAGAGCATGTGAATTTGAATTCCGCCGGCGTGGTGGTGACAAATATGCAGGTCCAGCCGGGGGAAGATGACATTACTTTAATCCGCAAGGATAAAGCCGGCGCCGGCAGCCTGACGCTGGTGTTCGGCACCAATCCGCTGGAACTGCGGCAATGGGTGGTGGTGGACGCGCAAGGGCGGCAGACGCGGGTGAGCCTGTATGATGTTGTGCCCGGCGGGCCGTATCCGGATTCACTTTTTCAATATAATACAGGCAGTTCGCCGATTCAGTCCGGCGGCTAGAGTCTCATGGATCTTACGATCGCTACCTGGAATATCAATTCATTACGGCTGCGCCAGGGTTTGTTGCATAAACTTATGGCAGGATTGCAGCCGGATGTGATTTGTTTGCAGGAAACCAAAGTGCCCGATGAGTTGTTTCCTGAGGCAATTGCCGGGGAAATCGGGTTTGCCCACGTGCTTAAGCGCGGCATGAAGGGCTATAACGGGGTTGCGATATTGTCACGTTTGCCGATTGTGTTAGTGGAAAATACGCCGGACTGGTGTGGCAGGAACGACTGCCGGCATGTTTCCGCGCGGGTGGAAACCGGTGGCGCGCCGATAACGTTACATAATTTTTATGTGCCCGCGGGCGGCGATATTCCAGACCGGGAACAAAACGTTAAATTTGGGCATAAGCTGGATTTCATCGCCGAGGCGCGGGCGCATTTTGCCACTTATCCGCCGGCGCGGGCTGTGCTGGTGGGGGATTTGAACATCGCCCCGCTGGAAAACGATGTGTGGAACCATAAGCAGTTATTGGGGATTGTTAGCCACACGCCGGTGGAAACCGCGGGGCTGAATGCGTGGATGGGCGAAGGGTTTGTCGATGCGCTGCGGCATTTTGTGCCGCCGGAGCAAAAGCTCTACACGTGGTGGTCGTACCGCAACCGTGACTGGGAGGCCTCCAACCGGGGGCGGCGGCTGGACCATGTGTGGGTGAGCCGCGACCTGGAGGCTGGGTTGACGGGGTATAAAATTCTGCAAGAGGCGCGCAACTGGGAGCAGCCCTCCGACCATGTGCCGGTGAGCGTGACGTTACGGCTCTGACGGATTTTCGACACGGCCCATGAAGAGGATGGCGCCGGTAGCGTTGTCGCGGATGAGGTAGAGGAACGGGTGGTCGGCGGTGAAGGGGACGGGGGTGACTGGCGCCTCTGGAGCAGACGCGGTGGCGACCATGATTATGCCCGTGGCGGCCGCGGCTTCGGTCTTGCTTTCGTCGACGCCGATATACGCATTATGGATCACTGCACCGATATAGAGGGGATGCACCGGGTCGGTGGCGATGCCGGAGAAATCCGCCGTGCCGGGGGCGAAAGAGTCTTTCATGCCCAGTTTTTGTAGCACGTCATTCAGGTTGAAATTGCTGGTGCTGGTGAATTTGGGAAGGGAAAGCTCGACCAGTGTCTGGGGGCTGTTGGCGGACCAGTCGTTGAGTTCGTCCGTGCTCAGGCTTGTTGCGAGCGCTGCGAGACCATCGATGTGCGTGGGCAAGATGATCACCATTGAGGCATCGCCGCGATAGGGCAGCGTGAGGATTTGCGCGCCGTCCGCTTGGGCAAGCGGGAAACGGGAGGTCATGTGCATCATGCGCACTGGGGTGTCGTTGCCAGGTGCCAGATGAAATGCTTGCTGATCCGTCGCGGATTTATCGAACGGCTGGTTCCAGGCGGCCTTGAAATAAATGGCGTTGGTCAGGACCAGGCGGGTGGCCGGAGTGAGGGCACCGGGACTTATCAGATTGGGGATTTTGCCTTGGGTCTGATCGGAAACCCAGGCGTTGATTTTGCCCGCGGCGGCATCGGGGTTGTTGAAATTTGTGGGGTACAGCGCGCCGCCAAAATTGGTTTTGATGCTGGCGATGTAGGCGTGGTGGAAGTTGTAGCCTTGCGCGCCCCAGAGCGCGTTGGCGGCGTGGAGTTGGAACGCATCGCTTCGCGCGGACGTCACCGGCTGTGGCACGGCTTTTAGAAAATCCGCCTGCGACCATTTGGGCGGCAGATGCAGCACCTGCGCGATTTCCGCCGCCGTGCCGCCTTTGGCGCCGACGTAGACCATGCTGAGCGCGGTGCTGATGCTGGAGGGTGAGAAGAACAGATTGCCCGGCTGCTGGCGGAGTTGTCCGTAAAGGTCGATGGCAAAAGCGTTTTCCGCCTGTACCAGCGGCGGCGCTATATCCTGCGCATGCGCGGGGGCGGCAAGCAGGGAGAGAGCGAGCAGGGTGGCGAGTTTGCGCATTTGGTGTCTCCGGTGTTGCGCGGAACAAAGCGGAGTTTGCGCCTGGTGGCAAATCGCAACGGCGCGGGTTACCTTGTGCGCCGAAAGAGGTGTGCAATGACGAATGATCCGGCTGGCGTGACGCGGTATAAATTTCCCGAGGCGGCGCATGGCCAGGGGCCGCAGTCCGGCGATGCGCGGTTGCAGGCGGGCGGGGCGCTGCCGTTTCTGCGCGCGGTGGCGGTGCCGGCGGGTAAGGAACTGGTGATTTTCAGTGGGCATACGCCGCCGGTGATGAATGTCGCGGCACTCCCCGATAGCGTGGCGGCGTTTGGCGATACGTATACACAGACGGTTGGCGCGTTGCGGGAATTGGGCGCGTCGCTGGCCTCGCTGGGGTTGGGGTTTGGTAATTTGGTGCAGTTGCGCGCCTTGCTGGTGGGCGATGCGGCTTGCGGCGGGCGGATGGATAGCGAGGGGTTTTCCCGCGCCTATGCGGAGTTTTTTGGTACGGCGGAGAATCCACAACTGGTGGCGCGCACGCGGTTGCAGGTGGTCGGGCTGGTGAATCCGGGCTGGCTGGTGGAGCTGGAGGCAGTCGCCGCGCGTTAAGGGGTACGAATTTTCCAGCCATCGTCCGTGGGTTCACAGAACAGCGGCACGGCGTTGGGGGTCAAACCTTCTTTCGTCAGGCCCATGAGGTCGCGCAGGGCGCGGAAAATGCCGCCGTGGGCGACGACCAGCACCGGGCCGGGGTGGGCGAGCACGCGGCCCATGGCCCCGCGGGCGCGCACGGTGAGCTGGGCAAAGGTCTCAGCTCCTTCGGGGGTGAAGCGGCCTTCCATCCATTCGGGGAACCAGGGTTGCAGGGGTTTGCCCTCCATGCCGCCAAAAATCACCTCGCGCAGGTCCGCCTCGAAGCTCACCGGCAGGCGCAGGAATTCGTTGATGATTTCGGTGGTCTCGCGGGTGCGGATCATGGGAGAGGAGATGATGGCGGTAATGCCTTGGCCGGCGAGCAGCGGCCCGGCGACTTCCGCCTGGGCGCGGCCGGTGGCGTTCAGTGAAATGTCCAGCGCGCCCTGGCTGAGGCCGGCGGCGTTGTAGTCGGTTTCGCCGTGGCGGAGGAACCAGAATGGGGTGGCGGGCAGGGGCATTTTACGCCAGACCTTCGGCGGCCAGCGCCTGCTGCACGGCGGGGCGGGTGAGCATGCGGTTTAAATGCGCGTCCAGATGTTCGGGCACGGTGATATCCGTGCGGGTACGCGCCCAGAATTCCAGGTAGAACAGCGCGCAATCGACCACCGAGAAATCGCCCATGATGTAGGGATTGTCGCCGAGCAAGGGCGCGAGGTTGGCAAAACCCTGCAGCACAATGTCACGGCCCACTTGCCGCACCTTGTCCTCGTCGCCCGGCGTGGTGCTGAATAGACTGGGACGCAGCAGGCGGGTGAAGCCGCGCATGTGGATGGTGGCGACCATGTAGTCCAGCCGTTCCAGCGCGCGAACCTCGCCTTCAAGGTCCGTGGGCAGCAGGTGCATTTGCGGGTTGGTGCGCGCCAGGTAGAAAGCGATGGCGGGGAATTCGGTGAGGATGCCGCCGTCGTCACGTTGCAGCACCGGCACCTTGGCTTTAGGGTTCACGGCCAGGAATTCGGGCGTGTGCTGTGCGCCTTGGTGCAGGTCGGTTTTAACCAGTTCGAACGGCTGGCCGATTTCCCGGAGCAGGATGTGGATGCCAAGCGAGCAGGCGTTGGGCGAGTAGAAGAGTTTCATGCCTGCTCCTTGGGGCTGGAAAGTTTAGTCGAACAGCGAGCTGACGGAACTTTCGGTGGAAATGCGGCGCATCGCCTCGGCCAGCAGCGGGGCGATGGAGAGCTGGCGCACGTTATGCGCCAGACGCACGGCCTCGGTGGCGGCGATGGAGTCGGTGATGGTCAGCATCTCGATTTTGGAGGCGGCGATGCGGGCGACGGCGCCGCCGGAAAGCACGCCGTGGCTGACGTAGACGCTGACGGAGCGCGCGCCCTCGGCAATCAGCGCTTCGGCGGCGTTGCACAGCGTGCCGCCAGAATCCACGATGTCGTCGATGATGATGCAATCACGGCCTTCAACCTCGCCGATGATGTTCATCACTTCGGAGACACCGGCGCGCTCGCGGCGCTTGTCGATAATCGCGAGGTCGGTGTTGAGGCGCTGGGCGATGATGCGGGCGCGCAGCACGCCGCCGACGTCCGGGGAGACGATCATCGGGTCGCGGCCGGCGAAACGTTCCTTGATGTCGGCTGAAAACAGTGGTGCTGCGGGAAGGTTATCCACCGGAATGTCGAAGAAGCCTTGGATCTGCCCGGCGTGCAGGTCCATGGTCAGCACGCGGTTGGCGCCGGCCTCGGTGATGAGGTTGGCGACCAGTTTGGCGGAAATGGGCGTGCGCGGGCCGGATTTGCGATCCTGGCGGGCGTAGCCGAAATAGGGGATGACCGGGGTGATGCGGCGGGCCGAACCGCGGCGCAGGGCGTCGCAGGTAATCAGCAGTTCCATCAGGTTGTCGTTGGTCGGGTAGGAGGTGGACTGGATGACGAAGACGTCCTCGCCGCGCACATTCTCATGAATTTCCACAAAAACTTCCATATCGGCGAAACGGCGGATGGAGGCTTTGGCGAGCGGGATGTTCAAACCGGCGGCGACAGCTTCGGCCAGCGGGCGGTTGCTGTTGCAGGCAACAATTTTCATGAAATGGCTTTCCGGTCTGGCTAAAATTTAACTTGGGCGCGGTTTAGCAACCGGGGGGGGTAATGTCCATTAACTGGAGAGTTCTCGTGACCGTTCCGTGGCAGCTTGAATCGCTTTTGTGAAAATTTCCGGCCAGGCGTCATCCGCGCGCAACACTGCCAGGGCCCGCTCGGTGGTGCCGCCGGGTGAGGTGACGGCGATACGCAGGGCTGCCGCGTCTTCATCGCCGGCGGCGAGCAAAGCGGCGGAGCCGATGACGGTTTGGCGGGCCATCCGGCGGGCAAGCTCGGGCGGCAGGCCTTGGTCCAGCCCGGCCTGCTCCATCAGCTCGGCGAGCAGGAACACATAGGCGGGGCCGCCGCCGGAAATGGCGGTAACGGGGTCGAGCATGTCCTCGACCTCTACCCAGGAGATCAGGCCGGTGGCGGCGAGCAGATCATTGGCCAGGGATTTTTGCACCGGGGTGACGTGGCTGCCGGCCACCGCGACGGTGATGCCCTGGCGCACGGCGGCCGGGGTGTTGGGCATGGCGCGCACCACGGCGGCCTTTACGCCAAGCATGGCGGCAATGGCGTTGAGGGTTTTGCCGGCCATGATGGAAATGAACACCGCGTGACCGCCAAAGCGGGCGTAGGCGGGCAGGGCCTGTGCGGCCATTTGCGGCTTGACCGCCAGGATGACGGCGGCGGGGACGAAGCCCTGCGGGATGTCAGCCGCCGAAGCCACCACGGTGACATTCGGCCCGGCCAGCTTGGCGGCCTCGGGCGAGGGGTCGACGATGAGCGCGGTGGAAAGCCCACGCTCGCGCCAGCCGGAGAGTAAAGCGGAGCCCATGCGGCCGCCGCCGACGAGGAGAAGCGAGGGGAGTGTGCCGGTCATGCGTGGCGGGGTATCACGCCTCGCCGGCACATTCCAGCATGGCGGCTTCCAGGGCGTCGCTGGGAGATTTTCCTTCCCAGAGCGTGAACTGGAAAGCGGGGAAGAAGCGCTCGCATTCGGTGATGGCGATGTCGACCAAATCCTCGATGGATTCCTCCGAGGCGCTAGGGGTGCCGCGCAGCAGTACCGAATGGCGGTAAATCGGCATGCCGGTATCCTCGTCCATGCCGAAATGGCCGATCCACAGGCGTTCGTTAGCTTTGGCCAGCAACTCGTACAGCGCGCCGCGGCGTTTTACCGGGGATTTCAGCTCGAAGGCACAGGAGAAATGCATGACGGAAATTTCGTCCGACCAGCAGAAATACAGGCTGTAGTCACACCATTTGCCGGGGGCTTCGGCGGCCATGTCGGAGTCGGAACGGCGGTCGAAAGCCCAGTCATTGGCGGAGATGACCTGCTCGACCAGGTCAAGCGGGTTGGCAACAGAGGCGTTTTCGAAGGAAAGAGCGAGGCTCGGCATGGGAGTCTCCTGATCCAGAGGTGGTCCAAGCGGGAGGAGACGACTCTAGCCCTAGTGCCGGGAGCGTTTCTCCACCACGACTCCTAGTCTACCGGGTTTTTGTGGCGCGGCGCAATGAAGGAATTTAGGGGTTAGTGATTGCCCCAGAGCCGGTAGAAAACTGGGACGCCACGATGCGCGTTGAGCGTGGCAGCCGGAATTGTGCCTTCCGCTGAATAGTAGGCATTTTTTTCGGCGGCATAGATTGTCACGTAACCCGGCCACCATGCCACATCGCCGTCCTGTGGCGCGCTGCCCGGCGGTACCGCCCGCCAGTTAGGACTTTTAGGAAAATCCGCGGCGGCGACATAGGGAACATGAACCTCCTGGTTGACAATAAACCAGACCCAGCGAGCGCCATCGGCATTTTGCGCGGCCGTGAAGGGGAGCACATGCTGCACGGTGCTGGAGGTCTCGTTGTTTGGCAGAATTCTGGCCGAGGATGGCAGTGGATTGACCGGCATGGCGAACTTATTCTGGTTGTAGCCGAGAATCAGGCTCACGACGCTTGTGCTCGTGCTGTCCAGATTGACCACGACGCCCCAGTCACCCGCGCTATAACTGCCGGTGGTGCCGTTAATTGTTTGCGGCTGCCCCCATGCGGCAACAAGGTCATTTACATTTTCACCCACGGCGATGCCGCCGATCTCGCCGGAATTGGGCTTGTCGAGGCTGATGATGGAGAGGCCATCCGATGGGGTGATTGAAAGGGACATGCCTTTAGCCGGGTATTTAAGAAAATAGCCATCATCGGGCGTGTCGCCGATGGGCAGTGTCTCATCGGGTTGACCAATCTGCGCTTTAACCTTGGCCTCCGGCTCGCCGAGTTGCAGGCCATCGACGAGCGGCGGCCGGTCTCCGGCTTTCCAGGGAAATACACCGGCACTACCGGGCTGTTCTGCCATCGCGCAAAAGCCGGTGAGAGGCGAAACGCTCAACCCGGCGAGAAGAAGAAAAGTGATGGCCGCTTTTGACATAGGCTGAATGCTTTCCGCCGCGAGTACGCGACTGTGCTGGGGTGCATGATGCCTTGTCAACGAAGTGCCGGGCAAAATAAAAGCCCCGGCGACGGACCACCGGGGCTTTTGCGATTGTGGTGAAGCGAGAAATCAAGCGCGGCGCAGAAACGGCCCGTGATACCTCGCAATTGAGCCGAGCTGATCCTCAATACGCAGCAACTGGTTGTACTTCGCCGTGCGGTCGGAGCGGGCCAGCGAGCCGGTTTTGATCTGGCCGCAGTTGGTGGCGACCGCGAGGTCGGCGATCGTGGAATCCTCGGTCTCGCCGGAGCGGTGGGACATCACGGCGGTGTAGCCGGCGCGGTGGGCGATTTCCACGGCTTCCAGCGTTTCCGTGAGCGTGCCGATCTGGTTGACTTTAACCAGGATGGAGTTGGCGGTGCCGGCGGCGATGCCACGGCGAAGGCGGGCGGGGTTGGTGACGAACAGATCGTCGCCGACGAGCTGCACGGTGGCGCCCAGGCGCTCGGTCAGCAGTTTCCAGCCGTCCCAATCGTCCTCGGCGCAGGCGTCCTCGATGCTGGCGATGGGGAAGCGCGAGGCGAGGCCGGCCAGGTAGTCGATGAAGCCGGCGGCGTCGTATTTTTTGCCTTCGCCGTGCAAATTGTAGATGCCGTCCTTGTAGAATTCGGTGGCGGCGCAATCCAGCGCGAACGTGATGTCCTCGCCGGGGCGGTAGCCGGCGCGCTCAACGGCTTTGGAGATGAAGCTCAGCGCCTCGTCGGCGGATTTCAAATTGGGGGCGAAACCGCCTTCGTCGCCGACGTTGGTGTTATACCCGGCTTCCGCGAGGGACTTCTTCAGCGCGTGGAACACTTCCGAGCCCATGCGCACGGCCTCGGCCAATGAGGAAGCGCCGACCGGCTGGATCATGAATTCCTGGATGTCGATGGCGTTATCCGCGTGCTGGCCGCCGTTGATGATGTTCATCATCGGCACTGGCAGGGTGCGGGCGGAAACGCCGCCGATGTAGCGGTACAGCGGCAGGCCGTTGTCCGCCGCGGCGGCTTTGGCCAGGGCCAGGGAGACGCCCAAAATGGCATTCGCGCCGAGGCGGGATTTGTTGGGGGTGCCGTCCAGGTCGATAAGGATGTTATCGATGGCGACCTGTTCCTGCGCGTCCATGCCGCCGATGGCGTCGAGGATTTCGGTCTCGACCGAGGCGATGGCTTTGGTCACGCCCTTGCCGCCGTAGCGGGACATGTCGCCGTCGCGCAGTTCCACGGCCTCATGCGCGCCGGTGGAGGCGCCGGAGGGGACGGCGGCGCGGCCAAAGGCGCCGGATTCCAGCAGCACGTCGACTTCGATGGTCGGGTTGCCCCGGCTATCCAGGATTTCGCGGGCAACGATATCGGCAATGGCGGTCATGGTTTGCTCCTCCGGTTTGTGGGGGCGAGGTAGACCAGAGGACGCGGACAGGCAAGGTTTTACCGTAAGATTCCGGGGCCGCGGAGGCTAAATGGGTGCCCCCACTTCACGCCGTGTGTCAATCTGGTAATAGAAGGGCTGAATATGTAGGCGCGTCCTCCAAGGGGATGGACTAATAGCCAGGACGAGGTTTTCGGATAATGAAGCTTATCAATGCCATCCGCATGGGCGGGACTGAAATTCTGCCCCTGGTAGAAGGGGGCAAGGGCGTTGCGGTCTCCAACGGGGTGACTGCCGGCCATTGGGCCGCGGCCGGCGGGGCCGGGACGTTCTCCGGCGTGAACCCGGACAGCTACGATGCGCAGGGGCGGGTGATCCCGCAAATATATCACGGCAAAACCCGGCGTGACCGGCACGAGGAGCTGATTACCTACGCAATCGACGGCGGCGTGGCCCAGGCGGAGCGCGCCTATGACATTTCCGGCGGCAAGGGGCGCATCCATACCAATGTTCTTTGGGAAATGGGCGGCGCGGAGCGGGTTGTCACCGGGATTCTGGAGCGCACCAAAGGCATTGTGAACGGCATTACCTGCGGCGCTGGAATGCCCTACCGGCTGGGGGAAATCGCGGCCAAGTTCAACGTGCATTATTACCCCATCGTCTCCTCCGGCCGCGCGTTCGCTGCCTTGTGGAAGCGGGCCTATTCCAAATTCGCGGACCTGCTCGGCGGCGTGGTGTACGAGGACCCCTGGCTGGCCGGCGGGCACAACGGGCTTTCCAACAGCGAAGACCCGAACAACCCCGAGACGCCGTTTCCACGCGTGCTGGCGCTGCGCAAGATCATGCGTGAGTTCGGCCTCGGCGAGACGCCAATTATCATGGCTGGCGGCGTGTGGGCGCTGGAGGAATGGGAAGACTGGATTGGCAACCCGGAGCTGGGGCCGATCGCCTTCCAGTTCGGCAGCCGCCCGCTGCTGACCAAGGAAAGCCCGATTCCAGACAGTTGGAAAGAGCGCCTGCGCAGATTGAAGCCGGGCGATGTGTTTCTGAATAAATTTTCCCCCACCGGGTTTTATTCCTCCGCCGTGAACAACAGCTTCATTCAGGAACTCCGTGGCCGTAACGAGCGCCAGGTGGCGTATTCGCACGAGCCGGTTGGCGAACATGTGGTGGAATACGGCGTGGGCGCGCGCAAGCGCTCCGTGTACCTCACCGCACCTGACTATGCCCGGGTGAAGGAGTGGGAAGCCGCGGGCTTTGTTGATGCGCTGCGGACCCCCGATTCCACGCTGATCTTCGTGACCCCGGCGAAGGCCGAGGAAATCCACACCGACCAGGTGAACTGCATGGCCTGCCTGAGCCAGTGCCGCTTTTCCAACTGGAGCCAGACGCCGCCTGATTATGACAACGGCAAAAAAGCCGATCCGCGCAGCTTCTGCATCCAGAAGACTTTGCAGGACATTGCCCATGCCGCGCCGGATGACGCAGCGGCGCTGGATAATAATTTGATGTTCGCCGGGCATAACGCCTGCCGGTTCGGCACGGACCCGTTCTACTCCAACGGCTTCATCCCGACCGTGCGCGAACTGGTGGCGCGGCTTCTCACCGGCAAATAGCTGCCACTCCGACTGTCTTGCGTAAAATCAATGACAGCCGGGCTTTGGGGGCGGTATAGGCAGGTTGCCTGATAAGGGAGCGTGCCATGCCGTTTCTTACTGTTTTTCTCGCTAAATTAATCGGAATTTATTGTGTCGTGATTGCCGCAGCGATGCTGCTGCGGCGTCGCGAGACCATTCGCACGATCAACGCCATGGTGGATGATCCCGGGATGATCATGATCGCCGGGGTGATCGCCCTGATGGGCGGCATCGCGATGGTACTCGGCCATAATGTATGGACTGGCGGGGTGTTGCCCATAGCGGTCACCGTGGTTGGCTGGGTGATTGCCGCGAAGGGGGCGATGCTGCTGCTAATGCCAAGCTCCATGCTGCGCCGATTTTTTGAGGCGCTGCGATATGATCGGTTTTTTATCCTGTACATGGGCGTGACGCTGCTACTGGGGATTTGTTTGGCGGGCGCGGGATTCAGTCAGTAGCGGCAAGCAGGTACCTCCCAGTCGCCACGAACCCGGCCGAGGCGCCGGCGAACAGCAAGGTGAGACCGCCGATGTTGATGCCCACATGGGTGTAGCCGAGCGTCGCGGCGTTGAGGAACGGGTAGGGGTAGAAGCCGCTGAATGCGCCGTGCAGCATGGTGTAGCTGGCGTAGGCGACTGGGAAGATCAGCCAGAACGGGATGTGTACAAAACGCAACTCCCGCTTGGGCACGAATAGCGCCCAGTCCAGCAAATAGAGCGGCGGGTTGATGTAGTGGAGCTGGATGTTGACGAACCAGCCGAGCCCGGACGGGTGATAGATTTTACGTAGCAGCAGATAGAAGATGACGGCGACGACCAGGATGTACACGCCGATGGCGCTACGCACGCCCGGGCGCAGGAAGAACGCCGGGCGGTGGCCGGCGGGCAGCAAGGGTGCCGTGAAGGCCAGGGCGACCAGGATGTTGCCCAGCATGGTGAAGAAGGCGAAATAAATGACGGTGCCGGGCACCAGGCCGGATTGCGAAATGCTGATACCGTACTGGGCCAGCACGGCGAACCAGGCGGAGGCGGCGCCGGTAAGGCGGTAGGGCTGCATTTGTTTGGTCTCCCTTTTGCCTACCTTATAGTCAGGCGTCGCGCGCGCTTACAACGAATCCTTGGTTCGAATCGGGTGACTCGGGTAAACAGGGGTTGAACCCGAGTCGGAGAGTTGCCTATGGCCAGCGTGTCTGCCCAATCGCGTCCTTATGTCATTGTGCTTGGCAATGAGAAAGGCGGCTCGGGCAAGTCTACCAGTTCCATCCACATTATCGTGGCGCTACTGCGCGAGGGCTACCGCGTTGGCGCCATGGATTTGGATGCGCGCCAGGGCACGCTGGCCGGCACGCTGGCGGCGCGCAAGCATTTTGTGGAGAGCAAGGGGATAGACCTGCCATTGCCGGAGTTCCGCTCCGTGCATCGCTCCAGCCTGGACAACCGGGTGGAGGCCGAGGCCGAGGAGCGGGAGCGCTTTGATGCCGCGGCGGGTGAGTTTTCAGGAATGGATGTGGTGGTGATCGATTGCCCGGGGGCGGATACGTATCTCTCCCGCTACGGGCATTCGCATGCCGACACGCTGATTACCCCGATCAACGACAGTTTCGTGGATTTTTCGATGCTGGCGAAAGTGGACCCGGACAACCACGACATCGTTAACCCCAGCATCTATTCGGAAATGGTGTGGGAGGCGCGCAAAAACCGCTTTTCGCGTGACCGCGGCAAGATCGACTGGATTGTGATGCGCAACCGGCTGGCCGCCTCCGAGGCGCGTAACAAGCGCGACGTGGGGGCGACGCTGGAACTGCTGGCCAAGCGGATCGGCTTCCGCACGTTGAAAGGCTTTGGCGAACGCGTGATTTTCCGGGAGCTCTACCTGCAAGGGCTGACGCTGATGGACGTGCGCGAGGCAAATATCGGCATCGCCATGGGGCTTTCGCATATTGCGGCCCGGACTGAGGTGCGCGCGCTGGTCAGCGCCATTAAACTGCCGCCGGCGAAATTGTCCCTGGTGGCCTAGGCCCGCTTTTAGGACTCACGCTTTAGCCGCGCCCGCACTATATGGCGGGAAAATGCTGGAGTGTGAGATGACGCGCGTGTTTCTGGTGGGGGCTGGCCCCGGTGATCCGGAATTGCTGACGTTGAAGGCCGCGCGGGTGATCGCGGCGGCGGATGTGGTGCTGTATGACAGCCTGGTGGACCCACGCGTGGTGGCAATGGCCAGGCACGGCGCGAAACTCATCGATGTCGGCAAGCGCTGTGGCAAGCATTCGGCCAGCCAGATGGAGATTTGCCGGCTGCTGGTGGCGCAGGCGCATACTGGTAGGAATGTGGTGCGGCTGAAGGGCGGCGACCCGATGGTTTTTGGCCGCGCCACTGAAGAAATGGACGCGCTGCACGGAGCTGGCATCAGCTTTGAAGTGGTGCCGGGTGTGACGGCCGCGACGGCCGCGGCGGCGGTGCTGCAATGCTCGCTGACCAAGCGGGAGGTGGCGCGTTCGCTGCATTTCCTCGCCGGGCACGGCGCGGAAAGTGGCCTGCCGGCACATGACTGGGTCTCGCTGACCAAATCCGGAGGCACGCTGGTGGTGTATATGGGCGGGCAGACGTTGCCCGGCCTGGCGGCGCATTTCATCGAGGCGGGGATGGCGCCGGATATGCCAGCGGTGGCGGTGGAAAGTGCCAGCCTGGAAGGGCAGCGGGTTTTGCGCGGCACCATCGGCACGCTGCCGGGGCTGGTGCTGGGCGCGAAGGCCACCGGGCCGGTGATCGTGCTGATCGGCGAGGCGCTGGAGATGCCCGACGAACTGGACGACGTGTTGCTGCGCGTGGAAGCCGAGGGTTAACCGAGCCGCGCCAACCGCACGGCAGTGTGACCGTGGCTGACGCGCAGGCTGGGCATGACCAGCATGCAGTTGTCGTAAGGGGTGCGGATTTCCTCGTCGCCATCATGCGCGATGAGCGTGTCCGTAGCGGGGATGATCTCGCCGCCACAAAAATCCTGGAGAAACACAAAGCGGTTGGTGCGCGCGGTGATCGTGTGAGTGACCTGCGCAAAGGTGACCGGCGCGGGGGCGGGGGTTGGCGCCAGTTCCATGCCGGTCTGGCGTAACAGGGCGCGCACGGTGGCGCGGGTTTGCAGCAGGGCGGCGGGCTCCCAGTGCTGGCCGGTCTCGGCCAGTATGCCGGTGGCCTCGGTGAAGCGGCCGTAGTCGATCAGGCGTTTGCCGCCGGCATGGCCGCAATCTGCGATCACGGTGGGCGGGGTGGCCAGACTCAACGCGAGGTCGCGCCCCTGGGCAGTGGGGCCGCAGAGCAGCACCGGGGCTGAGGGCCAGAGCATGGTGTGCAGGTCCAGCAGGATATCGGCCGTGTCGATAAGCGGGCGGATTTCCCGCGCGCGGTCCAGCTCCAGCGAGCGGCGCACGCCGAACAGCTGAATATCGTCCCAGACGCGGTTCATATCCTCCTCAACGTAGCGCGAGGTGAGCGGGTTGGCCGGGTCAAAACGGTCAAACGCCGCGAGGTTGGCGAAGCCGAAGGTCACACTGCCAACGAGCGGCATAAAATTTTCGGCCAGCAGCTCGGCGAGAATGGCCGCCCCGGCAATCTCGTTGCCATGGATGAGGCTGACGATGACCACATGCGGGCCGGGCTGGCCGGAGTCCCGCGTAGTGAAGCCGGGGATGCCGGTGTTGCCCGCGCGGAACGCGGAGATGTCCGGGGTCTCGATATGGACAGGAAATACCGGCACGTCCGCGGGAAGGGCGGAGTCACTCAGGGCAAAAGCAGCCGGCGTGGGGCCAGGAGTCATGGGGGCAGTGTAACGATGTTGCGGCAAGGTGCAATCGCCAGGGTTGTGCGGGCCAGGGCTGCACGGGATTGACGCAGACGCGGCCGCGCAGCAAAGCCGCCGCATGGTAACTGCTAGAATTATTTGCACTGATATCGCCGGACTGCGCTCGCAGGCGCTGGGGCTGGCCGAGGCTGCCGCCATGGTGCCGGATATGCGCACGCTGGAGTTTATCCCGCCGTGGGACCGGGTGCCGGTCACGTTGTGGCCGAATATCCGCTGGGCCGTGCGGGAAAACGCCTATGCACCGCCGCTGCCCGCCGTGGTGATTGGCTGCGGCGGGGCCGGCGCGCGGGTGGCGGCGAGCCTGCGCGGGCCGGGGGTGAAGGTGGTGGCCATTCAGGACCCGCGCATGAGCCTGCGGAAGTTCGACCTGGTGCTGGCCGCGCGGCACGATGGGATTACCGGCGAGAATGTGATCGTGACCCGCACGGCGCTGCACCGGGTGACGCAGGCGCGGCTCGCTGCGCAGCGGGAGGCATGGGCCCCGGTGTTCGCCCCGCACAAGCGGCCGTTGCTGGCGGTGCTGCTGGGCGGCAGCAACGGCCGCTACCGGTTTGAGCACGCGCAGGGCGTCGCGCTGGCCGAACAACTGGCGGTGCTGATGCGGCGTGACAAAATCGGGGTGGTGATTACGCCCTCCCGCCGCACCGGGCCGGAGGTGGTAAAAATTCTGCGCGAGACGCTGGAGCCACTGGGCGCCTGGATATGGGACGGCACCGGTGACAACCCGTATTTCGGCATGCTGGCCTGCGCCGATGCGATTCTCTGCACGGCGGATTCGGTCTCCATGGCCTCCGAGGCGGTGGCGACCTCCGCGCCGGTGTATTTGCTGCGGCTGCCGGGGAAATCCACGCGGATTGGCGCGTTCATGGACGGGCTGGTGGCCGACGGCCGTGTGCGCGATTTTGCCGGAAAACTGGAGCTGTGGGATACGCAACCACTGGATGACACGCCGTGGGCGGCAGCCGAAATGCGGCGCAGATTGGGATTGTAACAATGCTGGATATTGAGACCTTCGATAATCTGCGTGGCGGCAACGTGGCCTATAAGGCGCTGGCGCATCCGGTGGCGGCGGCTTCGCTGGCGGCGCTGGCGAGCCGGGCCGGGCGGGTGGCGATATTTGACCCCGACGGTATCGCCGGGCCGCTGCTGGCGCTGTGCCCTGGGTTGGATGTCGAGGGTGTGTATGTGCAGGACAGTCTGGCAGTCGGCCAGGTGCGCGGCGGGCATGCGGCGCGGGCACTCACCTGCTTGCGTGCAGCCAAGGTGGATAGTGTGCTGATCGCCGCGTTTGATGCCGGGCGGGTGGTGGAGCGGCTGGCCCGCTTTATCGCGGCGGGGGCGCAGGTGCTGACGCTGGACGGGGCGAAACTGCCGGAGGCGATGCTGACCAATGCGGCGCGCTATCTGGACGCGGTGAATTTTGCCACCAATTTTGTGTTTTTCCGCGAGGACGGGCATTTTTCCACGCGGCTGACGACGGCGAATTACTGGGCCGGCTATGGCGCGAAGGCGGTGCGGTTTTTCTGCCGCCTGTATGGCGCGGCGGGTGAGGTGCTGGCCGAGTGGGAAGACGCGGCTCCGGCAGGTGCGGGCGGGTTTGTGCTGGATAGTGCGGTGGTGCGCGCGCGCTTCGGCCTGGGGCCATTCACCGGGCAGTTGTTCATGCACGCCATCGGCGTGGCGGGGCATGATGTGGTGAAATATGCGCTGGATACCTACGCCTCCGACAACGGGGCGTCGCTCTCCTGCACGCATGATGCGAATGCGTGGCCCTCGGAACGCTTTGCCGGATTGCCGGCGCCGCGTGCCGATGAGCGGGTGATATTGTGGGTGCAGAACAGCCACGCCGTGCCGATCCCCGCCGGGGCGCTGGCGCTGGACCGCATGGGCGCGGAAAAGCCGGTGGCGATTGCGCAAGTGATTGCGCCGTTTGCGACGCTGGCGGTGGATGTGGCGGCGGTGCTGCCCGGAGTTGCTTGGCCGGCGCAGGTGGAATTGCGCGCCGGGCGGCATGTGGTGCGGCCGCGTTATGAGGTTGTGCGCGGCGGGCGCACGCGCATTGCGCATGTGAATGTCGAGCGCGGCGATTTGCGCGACGATGTTGGGATAAAGACGCTGCATGCGGAGCTGGGGCGCGGGTTTTTGCTCCCCTTCCCGGTGCTGCCGCGTGGGCGCTTTAAAACTTTGGTGCAGCCGACGCCGATGGCGGTGCTTGAGCATAACATGCCGCTGCGGCTGGATGTGTTTGCGCCCGACGGTGCGAAGGTTGTCGAGCGGTTTCTGGGCGTGCTGCCGCGCGACCATGGTCTGGCGGTGGATCTGGACGATGTGCTGCGCCCCGGCGTGCTGGCGGATGGCGGACATGCCGAACTGGTCTACGATTTTCGCAAGGGCGGCGAGGCGAACGGGTGGCTGCATGCGCTGTTCCGCTTCGAGGACCGGGCGAGCGGCCATGCGGCGGAAAGCAGTTTTGGCGGGCATATTTTCAATACGATCATGACGTATAAGAACGAGCCGCAAAGCTATACCGGCAAGGCGCCGGGGCTTTCCACGCGGTTGTTCTTGAAACTGGGCTTTGGCGGGCGGGAGAGTTTTTGCGTGCTGATCTATCCGGCCTCCGGGCCGTGGGTGGATTTTTCCAGCACGGCGCTGGAACTTTACGATGCCGCCGGGGTGCTGGTGGCGACGGCGGGGTTGCGGATTGCGTGTTCCGGGTCGGCGATTGTGTATCCGGCTAAGTATTTTGCCGCGGAGGAATTAAATGTGGCGGGGGAGAGCGGGTATGTGCTGATCCGCGATACCACCTGCCGGTTGTTTGGGTTTCATGGCGTGGATGATGGCGCGGGCGGGTTTTCGTTTGACCATATGTTTGGGTTTTGAATCATTGGTTGCTTGAAGCGGGATACTTCTGCCGTGTCGTGTTGAAAATGACGGGCGCGAGATAATGGAGCTTTGGCGGCAACCGGACGGTGAGCAGAACCAAGCCTTCGTCGACCATGATTGCTTCGCCCATGATCGGGTCATCATTCTTGATAAATTTGGAGAACGCGGTTCCCATGCCGTCCTTGTTCGCCGGCGTTACAAAGCCAACATCGTTGTCGTTGTAGCGCCTCAGGGCGTCGGCGGGGTAAGGGTCGAAAGGAAAATTGCTGGCTGGTAAAAGTCCTTCGGCGATTACTCTTTGCGCGAATGCCCGGTGCGTAGGAAAGAGGCGGGCAGCTACCCGGGCCACGTCAAATCTTCCCGATGTACCACTATCTGAAAAGCTGATCTGGATGCCTGGGCCGGACATAGCCGGTTCATTTAACAACATATCTTTCCCCGTCGCCGGGTCTGGGGATAACACGAGGTCACTTCCGCTCGAACCATAATAGCCAAAGCAATACCAGCCGTGCGGCGCAAGCACGCCAGCCCCCTGCGAGGCAACGTAATAGGCCAAGGAAGAAGCGGCCGGTTCAGGAACCAATGGGGCTCGTCCAGTGTCAGCGGGGGCAGCGCGCTGATCCATTTGCCCGTCGGAATCGCAGCCGACGAAAGGGACTTTTTCAGTTGTGGCCGTTTGGGCCCATGCTGACGGCCATGCCGTTGCAAGCAGGAGAGGCACCAGTGGTAGGCTTTTAATCAGGCGGATCATCTTTACTCCCAAGGCGACCGCCTCGGCGGAACTCAGACCATGCCGAACATTACTCGGCCGTCACCAACGCTGCAACCGCCGGTTGGTGCGCCCGCTGCTCCACCAGAGGCACCCACTGCCCGTGCTTTAGCACTTCGCTGGGCTTGAACTTAGCTTTGTAGGCCATTTTGCGGCTCTCCTCGACCCAGTAGCCGAGGTAGACGAATGGCAGCCCCAACTCCACCGCGCGGGAGACCAGCCAGATGACGGCGTAGGTCCCTAGCGAGCGTTCGTCCATGCCGACCTCGAAGAAGCTGTAGACGGCGGAGAGTCCGTCGCCCAGGCGGTCGGTGAGGCAGGCGCCGAGCAGGGTGCCTTGGGGGGTGCGGAATTCGACGATCGAGGTTTCGATCGGCGTGTCTTCCACCATGGCGCGGTAGTCGTAAAAACTCATGGTCGCCATGTCGCCCTCGCCGTGGCGGGCCTGCTGGTAGCGCTGAAAAAGCTGGTATTGCTCGGTGGTGGCGCGGGGCGGAATTTCCTGCACCACAAGGTCGGCATTCACGCGGGCGATGCGTTTTTGCGTGCGGTTGGGGGCAAAATCCCGCGCGCGGATGCGGATGGGTATGCAGGCGTTGCAGTTGGGGCAGACTGGCGCGTAGGCGATGTTATGGCTACGGCGGAAGCCGCCGCGTGAGAGGCGGTCGTGCAGGGTTTCGGCCGAGACGCCGGCAAGCTCCGTCACCACCTTGCGCTCGGTGCGGCCAGCCACATAGGGGCACGGCAGGGGTGCCGTGGTGTAGAAGAAATGCGGGCGGCGGGCGGGCTTGAAGCTCATTATGTGTATGTTTGGGCGTTCAGGAGCCTGCGTCAATAACTGATTTGTGGTTGCTGGCAGATGAACGCAGCGCGAGGGCCACGATGCTGGCGAAAAGCAGGGTTTCGGGCAGGGAATAGAGGAACCAATGCGCGGCCGGGGAGAGTAGCATCAACGGCGCGAGGTAGACCAGGCAGCCCAGTAGCACCTGCCAGAGCGGGGTTTTGGTCGTCAGGCAAAGCGCCATGGCGGCGGTGAGGGTAATGCTGTCATACGCATAGGCGTGCGGCACGGCGAGGAAGCTGCCGGTGAGCAGCACGGCCACCGCCAGCGGGTAAGATGCCCGCCGCCGGGCGGTGAGGAACACCAGCGCGGCGATGACGATGCTGCAAAGCGTCTGCACCAGCCACGCCTTGGCGGGGGCCACGCCGAGCGTGACGAGGTTGGCGGCGGGGGTGACGATGATGTTCAGGTTGAGGCCGTGGCCGGTGAAATATTGTGTCTGGTAGGTGGGGAGCGTGTGTGCCCAGAGCAGCCACAGGCTTGGCGGAAAAGCGAGGCAGGAGAGTGCGACGAGGCCAAGCGCGGTGGCGCTGGCGGCGAGGATGGCGCGCCAGTCGCCGCGTGCGAGCAGGAAGAAGGGGATGAGCACGCCAAGCTGAGGTTTGAGCGTGAGCAGGCCGAATGCGAGGCCTGCAAGCAGCGGGCGCGTGGGTAGCGCGGCAAAGCCGAACAACAGCAAAGCCGAGGTGAAATAGGCGGTCTCCCCGGTAACGCCGCAGAGCAGCGAGGCGGGGCTGGCCAGCAGGGCGAGCAGCATGAGCCAGCGCCGCCGCGGGAAGAACGCGAACGTGGCGGCGGTGAACAGGGCGAGGCCGGAGAGCGTCCAGAGCCATTGCGCGGCGGTGAAGGAGAAGAATTTGAGCCACCAGCTGGGGAGCAGGAAGGTCGGCGGGTAGAGGTAGGGGTAGAAGCTATGGAAGCCCGGATAGAGTGTCTGCTGGAAGCTTTGCAGGGTGGCAGCGTCATAAATCTGGGCGATGGGATGCGTGGCGGCGAAGCGCGGGAACGACCAGAACGCCATGAAATCGCTGTTCAGCCCGGGGGGGTGGAGCAGGCAGATTGCAAGTACCGCGAGGTTGAGCGCGGCGCAGGCGGCGACGACCACGGCGATGATGAGGTTGCGTGGGCTGGTTGTGGCGGGCGTCGGCATCATTTAAGCCTAACGGAGCCGTGCGGGGCGGTCGATGCCCGCGCGGGAATTTGTGAGGAGTAAATCATGGCGCGGGCGAATTCGGTTAACTATCTGCTCGGCACGAAATTCCACAAAATGGCCTATGTTGAATTCGGCAACCCGGCGGCGCCGGCGGTGGTGTGCGTGCATGGGCTCTCACGCAACGGGCGCGACTTCGACCCCTTGGCGGAAGGGCTTGCGGACCGGTTCCATGTGATCTGCCCGGATCTGCCGGGGCGCGGAAAGTCCGATTGGCTGCCCGATGCCATGGCGTATCAGCCGCCGAGCTACGTGGTGGCGCTGGCGCACTTACTTGCGGCGCTGAACAAGCCGGTGGCGTGGGTGGGAACCTCGCTGGGCGGCATCTGCGGCATGATGATCGCGGCGGCGGGGAATACGCCGATTACCAAGCTGGTGCTCAATGATATTGGCCCGCATATTCCCGCGGCGTCGCTCAAGCGGATTGGCGGTACGCTGACCACGCCGAATGAGCGCTTTGCCAGCCTGGCGGCGCTGGAGGTGCATTTGCGGGAAATTTATGCGCCGTTTGGCAAGTTGACTGACAAGCAATGGGCGCATCTGGCACGGTTTTCCGCACGGGTGGTGGCGGACCAGACCGGGCAGGGCGCGTTTGCGCTGCATTACGACCCGAAAATCGCCGAGCCGGTGCGCAACACCGTGGCGCTGGATGTGGATATGTGGCCGCTGTGGGACATGCTGAAAATGCCGATACTGGCGGTGCGCGGGGCTTCCAGCGATTTGCTGTTGCCCGAAACGTTTGAGCGGATGCAGAAATCCGGTGCCCACGGCTATGTGGTGGCGGACGCCGGGCATGCGCCGGCGTTGATGGATGCGCCGGCGATTGCGGCGGTGCGGGCGTTTTTGCTGCGCGGGTAGTTGTTACGGTTTTGTGGCGTGTTTGCCCGGCGCGGAAAAAGCCGTAGGATTAAAACATGCTGATGAAATTAATGCATAAGCACCACCTGCCGCTGATACGGCGGGCCATGGTGGCGGCGGGGCAGGCGACGGCATCGCAGCGGGTATCGCTGGTGGCGGCGGGCTGCGCGTTTTATGCGACTCTGGCGCTGTTTCCCACCATTACCATGCTGATTTCTTTCTACGGCCTGCTGTACAACCCGGACACGGTGCAGCCGCAGTTGCAGTATTTGCAGACTTTTATGCCGCCGGCCGTGTTTTCGCTGATCTCGGACCGGATTCAGAGCCTGGTGGAGGCGCCGGCGCAGGGGTTGGGGCTGAGTTTTGTCATCAGTCTGGTGATCTCGTTCTGGTCGGCCACGACGGGGACGAAATCGGTCCTGAACGCGCTTTCAATGGCGTATCATGAACGAGAGGAGCGCGGGATTGTTAAGTTCCAGTTGATCTCGCTGGGCATGACGCTGGTGGCGGTGATCGGCGCGGCGATGGCGGTTGGGTTGCTGGTGTTCATTCCCTTTGCGCTGGCGTTCCTTGGGGTACCTGGGGATACGAAGTTGTTCGTTAACTTGCTCAGCTCGGCTGCAATGATCTTTTTTGTGCTGATGGCGCTGGGGCTGGTGTATCGGTTTGGACCGGCGGGGGGGAACCGGATATTCTATGCGCCGGGGGCGGGAATTGCGACGGTGTTGTGGTTGCTGGTGTCCTGGGCGTTTGGCTTTTATGTCGGGCATTTCGCGGTTTACAACGTGACCTATGGTCCGCTCTCCACACTGATCGGCCTGATGATGTGGTTCTATTTGTCGGCCTATGTGGTGCTGTTTGGCGCCGAGGTGAACGCGGCGATGGACCGGGAGTGGAAGCGCTCGGTGAAGCATGCTCCCGCGCCCTAGCGGGTTGCATTGCGGGGGACGGGGGAATGTGGAAACCTGACCGCAACATTCCACCTTGGGGGCTAAATGAGCGAGGCTGAGGTTGAGGCGCTGCCGTTCTGGACCGGGAAGATTAAAATCTGGCCGCTTACCGGGGGGATTACCAACCGCAACTATGGCGTGGAGCAGGAGGATGGGCAGCACTTTGCGGTGCGGCTGGGCAAGGATATTCCTGAACATGGGGTGATGCGCTTTAATGAGCAGGCGGCGGCCAGGGCGGCGGCGCGGGCGGGGCTTTCACCGGAGATTTATTACACGGCACCTGGGGTGATGGTGAGCCGGCTGTTGCCGGGGCGAACTCTGACGCCCGAAGAGATACGGCGGCCGGAGAATCTGCCGCGCGTGGCGGCGTTGATAAAGCAGTGCCACACCGGGTTGGGGCCGTATTTGCAGGGGCCAGTGCTGGCGTTCTGGGTGTTTCACATTAACCGCTCCTACGGCGCGGCGCTGCTGGTCAATAGTTCCAGCTTGGAGGCTGAACTGGCGCGGCTGCTGGACGTGAATGACATGCTGGAGCGGCGGATGGGGCCGGTGGAGGTGGTGTTTTCGCATAATGACCTGCTGCCGGGGAATGTGTTCGATGACGGTGAGCGGCTTTGGCTGCTGGACTGGGATTATGCGGGGTTCAATAGCTCCCTGTTTGACCTGGCGAACTTGGCCTCGAACAACGGGTTTGAACCTGAACACGACGCGGTGCTGCTGGAGGCGTATTTTGGTGAGGCGCCGGGGGGGCGGGTTTGGGATGCGTTCCGGGTGAGCCAATGCGCCTCGCTATTGCGCGAGACGCTGTGGAGCGCGGTTTCGGAGGTCACCTCGGGGCTGAATTTTGACTACAAGGCTTATACGGCGGAGAATCTGGCGCGGTTTGAGGCGGTGCTGGCGAGGCTTGGTTGAATTGCGGCGGCCGGGGGCTATATTGGGGTGATGGCAAATTCAAATGGTCCGGTTATCGACATGACGCCGGACGGCAATTTCATCGAGCCGCCCAAACCCACGCTGGGGGCGATATTGCTCCGGCTGATAATGTTCGGGCTGTTTTTGTGTGTAGCTGGTGTGATGGTCTGGGTGATGTTCTGGACCGCCGTGTTTGTGATCCCGGTGCTGGTGCTGCTTGGGCTGGCGGGATTTGTGTTCATGAAGTTGCAGGGACGGTAGGCGGGGTGTTCCACGTGGAACACTTGTGAAGAACGCTTTGTAGTGGATTGATTGTAAAGCTAAAGAAATAGCTTGCACCCCAATCTGTGCGGGTTTGTGTCGAAAAAACAATGAAATACCGTATGGCGCGATGAAGCCGGGATGACTGCGTTGATGGTGCGGACGTTGAAAGCCGCAAATAATGGAACCGCAAAAATCAGGTCAGCACCGGGTCCAGATCGACATTTACGCGCAAGGTATGCCGGCCGCCGCCCAGAATGATGCCGCGCAGGGGGCTCACGTCCTGAAAGTTGCGGCCCCAGGCTAATGTTACGTGTTCATTGGAGACCAGCAGGTTGTTGGTGGGGTCGAAGTCGACCCAGCCGATGTCCTGGCCGAGCCAGGCGGAGACCCAGGCGTGGGATTGGTCGGCGCCGCGGCGTTTGGTTTGGCCGGCGGGGGGCGAGGTGCGCAGGTAGCCGGAGACGTAGCGCCCCGGCAGACCAAGCGAGCGCAGGCAGGCGAGCATGAAATGCGCGTAGTCCTGGCAGACGCCCGCGCGGGTTTTGAAGACCTGCGCGGCGGTGGTGGAATTATTGGTGACACCTGAGGTGTAGGTCATGTCCGTCCAGATGCGCAGGTTCAGCTCCAGCAGGCCGGTGAGGATGGTGCGGCCGGGGGGGAAGCTGACGGCGGTGTAGTCGGCAATTTCCCCGGTGGGTTTGGCCAATGCGCTGGGCAGGCAGAATTCGGCGACGTCGGGGTCTTTAAGGCCGCGCACGGCGATGGCCTCCCAGCGCGGGGTTTGCGCGGGCGGCGGCGGGGCGGGTTGTTCGACGTCCACGGTGGCGCTTAGGGCGACGACAAACTGGCGGTGTGGCCCGGTGAGCGAGACGGTGGTGGTGGTGTTGCCGAAGTGATCGGTCTCGTCGCGCCGCGTTTCCGGTTGGGGGGATACGCTCAGCTCGGCCTCGCGGATCGACTGGCCGGGGCGGTCGCGCGGCAGCAAATGCATGAAATGCGTGCCGAGGACGACGGCTTTGGCGTAGTCATAGGTGGTGGCGTGGTGCAGGCGGTAGATCATGCGGAGAGGTGATACTTCATTTCGCGGTGGCGCATTAGGGGAAATATCATTGCGCGGCTGCACATGGTGCAAATAATCATTGCGCGGCTTCCAGCTCCTGTTCGTCTTCGAGCTGATGCGCCTCGGGCAGCAGGGTGAAGAAGCGGCGGTGTACGTGGTCTGAGAGCAGGCGCAGGCGGGCGCCGATGGCGGTGAGCGGTTTGGACAGGCCGGAGACTTCGCCGCTGAGGTTCACCACTTCCTGTTGCAGCAGTTTCAGGGATTCTGCGTCGTCCTCGGCGCCGAGGTACGACAGGCAGTTGCGCAGCACGATGCACTGGTAGGCGAGGCTGCGCGGGTTGCCGGTATCGGCCAGCAGCATTTCCAGCACCGGGCCGGGGGAAAGAATGCCGGCGTGGCGCAGATCGTAGCTCAGCACGGAGTCGGCAAGCTCGATGCCCAGGGCCATGCCGGGTTCCAGGCGCTCCGGCGCGGCGTTGAGCAGGATGGCGAGGGTTTCGGCTAAAGTTTCGGCGCGCTCCAGGCGGCGGCCCATTTCGAGGAACAGCCAGCCGCCGTCGCGCGACATGTTCTCCGCCGCGATGCCGGCGAAGGTGGCGGCGAAGCTGAGCATGGAGGGGAGGGCGGTTTCCTCGTTGGGCAGGGATTCGTTGGCCTGATGCAGGGCAAAGCGCACGGTGGCGAGCATACTGGGGCTCAAACGTTCACTGGCGGCGTTGATCAGGCGGGCGACCTCCTTGACCAGACCGGCGATGGGTTTGCGCCGCGCCAGCGTGCTGCGCAGCTGCCGGCCGGAAAGGGCGCCGCCCGCGAGGTCCGCCGGGAGCAGCCCGGCCTGGGCCAGGCATTTGGCGATGAGGCCGCGCTCGGCGAGGTCGCGCGGGAGTGAAGTGCCGGATTCCAGGCGGGGCAGGGCCAGCATGAGCAGGCGGGAGGCGGATTCCAGGCGTTCCACCGAGCGGCCGAGCCAGAACAGATTGTCGGCGACGCGCGAGGGTAGATGCGCGGCGGCGAGGAATTTGGTGCGGGTTGGCGGGTCGCTATGCGTGGCGCCGGTGATGAAATGCGGCTCGTCGGCGTCGAGAATCCAGACGTCCTTCATGCCGGTGACGACCATGCCCTGCGCGGCGCTGTTCTGTTCCAGGCCGAAGCCGAGGCCGCCGGGGAGAACCTGCCAGGTGTTGCCGTCGTGCCAGGAGTACATCCGGAACAGGATGGGGGTGGAGACCAGGTTGGTGCCGTTGACGAAGGGGGCTTTGGAGGCGTTGGTCACCGGGTCGCCGGAGGCCTTGGCCAGGAGGGGGGCCTCGCCGAGCAGGCGCTGGAACAGCGGCTCGATATATCCCGCAAGTTCGGGCGCTTCGATGAGGGCGCTGCCGGGGGCGTTGTGCATGGCGAGGGCGCCGGAGCGGATGGCGCCGAACGCGCCGGGGATGCCTGCACCGGGGCGCCCGCCTTGCTCCAGCGGGTCCAGGTCTATGCCCGAAAGGCCGCGGATGAGGCTGGAGACGGGCAGCAGGCCGCTCAGGGTTTTCATGTGTAGGCCGCCGTTGCGGGTGGCGAGGTCGCCGGGCTCGATGAGCAGGACGCCGAGCGCGCGGGCGAGGAGGGCGTCGTCCATGGCGTCCTGCGCCAAAGCGGGGCTGGCGGCGCCGGCGGAGAGCACGGCGACCAGGCCGCCCGCGGCCGAGCGTTGCAAATGGTCGACCAGCATTTCCCGCACCGGGCGCAGGCTGCGCAGGCCGCCGGCGCGGAAGAGTTCCGGGACCGTGCTGGAGGCCATGCGGCGGAGCGAAAGCGCGTGGCCGAGGCCGGGGATGACGCCGGTGTGGTCGCGCAGGACCTGGAAGCGGCCGTCTGATCCACGCACGACATCCGCCGCGTAGAAAGTTAGGCGGGGGAAGCGGAGGAGGCCGCCGGTGTGCAGGCTGCGCAGGAAATGCTCGTTGCCCAGCACCAGTGCCGGGGGGAGGCTGCCGTCGTGCAGCAGGGTTTGTGGGCCGTAGAGGTCCTCCAGCGCGGCGTTGAGCAGTTTGGCGCGTTGCAGCAGCCCGGCCTCAAGCCAGGAGAATTCTACCGCGGTAAGCGGCGCGGGCAGGGGGTCATAGTGGCGGACCGGCGAGGCGCCGAAGGGGGCTGCGAGGCGCATCTGCCGGTTCAGTGCGGCGGAGCGGCGGGCCAATTCGTCATGCCCGATATCGCGCACGGCCTCCATGACCGGAACCCAGGAGGCCCGGATCCGGCCGGACCGGTCGATCATTTCATCGCTGGAAGCCACGGCATACATTTTTCCTGGTTAACAGACTGATCGGCAGTGGGCTACGGGGAATCGGTTGCGCCGCAACACGGGTGTCATAATCATGCGGTTGGTCCGGGGTTTGCATTGTCAGCACGGGGGGCTTGCGGCCGTACCGATTTTGGGGGCAGCCTGTTGGGGGACGATGGTGAGAAAATGCTGTTGGATGGTTAATAATTGATGAATTCCTTCGTGGTTTTTTATACTTTGGCGCGGATTTGCGCAGTTTGTGACCAGGATATGACCGTTCCGGGGTTGGTGCCGTTGGCCGGCCAGGACTATTTCCGATCGGAGCCGTTGGTTTGAACGATATTTTTCGCAACACCTGGCCGGATTACGATCCGGGCCGATATTTTTGTGAACTGACACGCAAGCGGCCCGGCGCCGGGCCCGTGCCGGATTGGTTGATCCAACGACTCGGTAGAATCGGGTTGGACGCGTTGCGCGCGCGGGCCTCGGCCGCGGAGACGGAGCTGATTGACCTTGGCGTGACGTTTACCGTGTACTCCGACGCCACCGCGATTGACCGGATTTTGCCGTTTGACTGTATTCCGCGGGTGTTGACGGCGGGTGAATGGGACCTGTTGGAGCGGGCGTGCATTCAGCGCGTCGCGGCGTTGAATGCGTTCCTGGGGGATATTTACGGGCCGGGGCATATTGTGCGCGACGGGGTTATCCCGGCCGAGCTGGTGTACGGCAATTCCAACTACCGGCCGGAGATGAAGGATTTTCCGGTGCCGCACGGCACTTATGTGCATGTTTGCGGCATCGACATTATCCGCGATGAGTTCGGCGATTTCCGCGTGCTGGAAGATAATGCGCGTACACCATCTGGTGTGTCCTACGTCATTGAGAACCGGCATTTGATGCTGCGGACCTTCCCCGATTTGATGGCGGGGATAAAGCTGCTGCCGGTTGATGATTATGGCCGGCGGCTGCGCGCGGCGATGACGGAGATTGCGCCGGGCGGGGATGATGATCCGCAGGTCGTGCTGCTCTCGCCTGGCATTTATAATTCGGCGTATTTTGAACACGTGTTCCTGGCGCGTGAAATGGGCGTGCCGCTGGTGGTGGGTGCTGACCTGGTGGTGGAAAACGAGCGTGTGTACATGCGCACGATTTCCGGGCTGCGGCGGGTGCATACGATTTACCGGCGCTTGAACGATGACTTCCTCGACCCGGCGGTGTTCCGTCCGGATTCCATGCTGGGCGTGCGCGGGTTGATCAGCGCATGGAAGGCGGGGAACGTGGCGATTGCCAACGCGGTTGGTACGGGTGTTGCGGATGACAAGGCGGTGTATGCGTATATGCCGCGCATTATCAAATACTACCTGGGCGAAGAGGCGTTGATTCAGAATGTTGAGACCCATATCTGCCGCGAGGCGGAGGGGCTGCAATATACGCTGGATAATCTGCACAAGCTCGTGACCAAGCCGGTGGGTGAATCCGGTGGCTACGGCATTACCATTGGGCCGCGTGCGAGCAAGGAAGAGCTGGATGTGGCGCGGGCTTCCATCCTGGCCGATCCAGGCAACTGGATCAGCCAGCCGATGATCGGGCTTTCCGTGGCGCCGACGCTGGCAGAGGAGGGGATCGGGCCGCGGCATCTGGATTTGCGGCCGTTTATTGTTACCGGCAAGGAAAGCTGGGTGCTGCCCGGCGGATTGACCCGGGTGGCGATGAAGCGCGGCAGTTTGATTGTGAACTCCAGCCAGGGTGGTGGGTCGAAAGATACCTGGGTGCTGGCCGATGATTTCGGGCAAGGAGACGGGGCATGAACCAGATGCGATTCGATGCCGTGCTGCTCGCGCGCGATGCCGAGGGGTTGTTCTGGATGGCGCGCTACCTGGAGCGGGTGGAAAACCTGGCGCGGTTGATCGACGTGACGCAGAGTTTTGAGAGCCCGGGGTTTGAGACGGACGCCTGGTTCGGGCTGATCCGTATCAATGCGGATGAAAAGAACTTCAAGGCGCGCGGGTTCTCGCCGGATGCGACACATGTGAAGCGGTTTTATTTACTCGATCGTGGCAACCCGACCTCGGTGCCGGGAAATTTGGAGGATGCGCGGACCAACGCGCGCACGCTGCGGCCGCTGATGAGCACTGAGATGTGGCGCCAGATTAACGTATTCCACCGTTTTGTCGGGCGGATTACGCCGGAGGATCTGGAGGGGGATGCGCTCTCGCGGCTGTGCACCAAGTTGAAGGACGGTGTGCAGGCGCATACCGGGATTACCGAGGGCACGCTGTACCGCGACCAGGGCTGGTATTTTTATGAACTCGGCCGGTTGATCGAGCGCGCCGACCAGACCACGCGTATGCTGGATATTAAATATACCGCGCTGCTGCCGCAGGGGCGCGAGGAAAAGCGTGTCGCCGAGTTGACGCAGTGGAACGCGATTTTGCGGGCGGCTGCCGGGTATCACGCCTTCAAGCGGCGCACCCGGGCGAGTTTTTCAAGCGAGGACGTGGTGCATTTCCTGCTGCGCGATCCCTCCTCACCGCGTTCAGCATTGCTGTGTGTGCGCCGGGCGGAGTCGCATCTGGATGATCTGCGCAGGATTTACGGGCTTTCGGCGGCGGGCGAGGCGATTGAGCTGGCGGAATATTTGCGCGAGCTGCTGCTGGAAATGCCGATTGGTCATATTCTTGCTGCAGGGCTGCATGAGTATCTGGACATTGTGCAAATCCATATCCAGAAACTTGCCGCCGCGATTGGCCGGGCGTTTTTCCGCGACTGGCAGCCGGCTGAGCCGGCGCCTGTCGGCGGGCAGTCGCAATCCCAGACGCAGGGACCGGCTGAGGCGGTTGCGTGAACAGGTTGCGTTATTTGCGTTGGCCGTTCGCGGCCTTCGTGCTGGCGCTGCTGCCACGGCTGAGTTTCCTGGGGGCAAGACCGCTCTGGCTGGATGAGGTGTTTACGCTGCAACGCGCCTCGCTGGCGCCGGCGGCGCTGGTGGCCGATTCATTCCTCAATCACCACATGCCGAGCTTTTTCTTGCTGCTTTCGCCGCTGGTGGGGCTGGGGAATCCGCAATATTGGCTGCGGCTGCCCTCGGCGGTGTTTGGCGCGGTTGCGGTGATGCTGGTGTTCATGATCGCTTACCGTGTCGCCGGGCGCACGGCCGGGATTATCGCGGCGCTGATTATCGGGCTTTCACCGGTGGCACTGGCATTCAGCCAGGAGGCGCGCTCCTACATGCTGGAAATGTGCCTGATCCTGGTAGCACTTTACGGCCTGACCAGGCTGGCGCTGGACATTCCCGGTGCTTCCCAGCCGCTGCGTAATCCGGTGGCGCGGGGGGGCTGGGCGGCATTCATTCTGGGCTCAGTGGCGGCGCTGGATGTGCTGGGGGATGGTTTGCCCTGGCTGCTGATTGGTAACCTGATAGGCGCCACGCTGCTGGTGCAATCGCCCAACCGGGGGCAGTTGCTGCGCAATTTTATCATCGCGGACCTGATCGTCGCGGTATGTTGCGCGCCGTTTTATGCGGCGATGACGATGTATCAGGGCCAGGGCTACATTAACAGCGTGATGTGGATTCCGCCGCTGACCAGCGAGCGGCTGTGGTACAATTTGGGTTCGGTTTATTTTATGCGGGTGGCCGATTCCGTGACCTTCCGCTTCATGGATGTGCCGACGCCGTTCGCGCTGATCTACCTGATCGATGCAGCACTGGCCGTGGCCGTGGGCACCGCCGCTTGGGTGCTGCGCCGCCGCCCCGCGATGCTTGCAGTGCTGGGTATTTCCTTTGTGTTCCTGCCCCTGATGTTCACGGTTATTTCCATCTGGCGGCCGATTTTGCTGCCGCGGTATATTCTATGGAGTGCGGCGCCGTTCGCGATTTTGGCCGGTATCGGGGCTTCCGCGTTGCTGGACCATACCTCGCCGCGGGTGCGCGCCATTGTGGTGGGCGGGGTTGCGTTGCTGCTGTTTGCGAATTTGGTGCCGTACTACAATGCTGAAACCAAACCGCGCTGGGACATTGCGGCGAAGTTGCTGGCGCAGGACGTGGCGCCAGGCGACGTGGTGTATCTGTACGATAGCGGGGCGTTGCCGATTTTGCGCGTGTATTTGCCGCCAGGCACGCAGACCGTGGTGCTGAATGATTCCGCCGGTGATTTGAACCACGCCAAACAGGCGATGAGGCAGGGTAAGCGGGTGTGGGCGGTTTATGGCCATGCCGGGCAAAGCGGAGATTCCAAGGCGCTTTTGAGCTTTTTTGCCGAGACGCAGGCGCTGGGTACACCAAGCATGATGCAAGTGGCGGGTAACCGGATATTGATCGCGCTTTACGACCCGGCGAATCCTGGTGATGGGGTGAGTGTGGGCTGCGTGGAGGGCCTGCCGGTGCCAGGGTATAATCTGGCGGGGTGCAGTTAGACGCGATAGTCTCGGCGGGCAGGGAACTCCCTGGTGATGCGCGAAAATGGGGAAGACGCGGTGGAACCTGTCCGGCTGGTTATCTGGGATCTCGACGGTACATTTTGGCGGGGTAATTTTGCCGAAGGAACCATGCAATATGTGGTGCGATGCCACAATATTGTCGTGGAGCTGGCCCGGCGGGGCATTATGAGTTCCATCTGCTCGAAGAACGATCCGGCGCGGATAAAGCCGCTGCTGGAAGGTTATGAAATCTGGGACCATTTTATTTTTCCGAGCATCAACTGGGAAGCGAAAGGACCGCGGATTGCTGCACTGATTGAGGCGGCGCAATTGCGGCCCGGGACGGTGCTGTTCATTGACGATGAGCCGGCGAATTTGGCCGAGGCGCTGTACTACGTGCCGGGGCTGCAAACTGCGGCCGAGACGATTATTCCGGCGCTGCTCGACGATCCGCGCTTGGCCGGTAAGGCTGATCCGGAACTCTCACGGCTGGCGCAGTATAAAGTGCTGGAGGCACGGCAGGCGGATGCGGCGGTGCTGGGTGGCGATAACCTGGAGTTTTTGCGTGCCAGCGGGATTCAGGTGAGTTTTGATTACGATGTCGAGGCGAACTTGGACCGCGCGATCGAGCTGATTAACCGGACCAATCAGCTTAATTTTACCAAGAACCGGCTGCCCGAGGATATGAATGCCGCGCGCGAGGAATTGCGGGGGCTGGTGCGGCAGTTCCATGTGTTCTGCGGGTTTATCAAGGTAAGCGACCGTTATGGCGATTACGGATATGCCGGGTTTTTCCTACGGCAGCGAGAACATCACTATATCGATCTGAAGTATTTTTGTTTTTCCTGCCGGTTGCTGAGCATGGGGGTCGAGACCTGGACTTACAACTGGCTGGGGCGGCCGCCGCTGCGCGTGGCGCCTGGCGCGGTGCATGATGTGACGCAGGATAGGCGGGAGATCGACTGGATTACCGAAACCGGCGGCGAGGTGGGGGGGGCTGGCGCGGGGCGGCTGATGGACCGGCTGGTGTTGCGCGGCGGCTGCGATCTGAGCGCGATGTCGCATTATTTGAAGCCGCTGACTGGGGAATATTTTGAGGAGATGAACCGCGGGCGCGGCGGCCGGCAGTTCCGGACCGACAACGCGATGTTCCTGAACCATGTTTTTGGCGAGGTGCCGGAGGATGATGCGCAGGCGCTGCAGAGCATTGGCTACCGGCCGGAAGACTGGACTTCAGCCCTGGCGCGGCCGATGGCCGAGGGTAGCCGGGATGTGTGGATGTTCAGTTTTTGGACGGATGGCTATGCATATTTATACAAGCACAAGCAACTGGACGTGGCGGCGCCTTTTTTGTTGCAAAATGACCCCCATGCGATTTGCGATGTTACCGCGCTGAGCGAAGAGCGTCTGCGGAATTTTCTGGGGAGCGATGAGCAGCACCGGGACTATGCAGCCTTGAAGCGGGATTTCTGGGGCATTGGTCCGATATTTGAGGGTTTGCTGCGCCCGGCATTGGAGAAAATGGTTGCGGCGGCGGCGGGCAAGGCGCTGGTTTTTGTGATGCTCACGCCGGAATATATGACGGATGAGAAATCCGGCCAGTGGGTGCCAAGGCCAAAGGAGATGAGGTTCAACAACTGGGTCCGCGAGGTGCTGGCTGGGAAACCTGATGTGCATCTCGTCAATATTCTCGACTTTGTCGAGCCGGGTACTATGCTGCCGTATGATTTTCACTTTGACAGGCTGGTTTACAAGCGGGTGGCCGAACACATCGCGGGGATGATCGCCGCCAGGTTCGGTGCGGATTAGATATTGGCGAGAACCCTGGCGGCGGCGGCGGCGGAAGGTGTGCCGATTGGGGCATGCAGGGTTGCCAGCGCGGCAGCGAACCCGGCGCGTTGAGCGGCGGCGGCTTGCGGCGTGGTGATGAGGCGATGCAGGGTTTCGCTGAGCTTTGTGGGTGTGCAGTCCTGTTGCAGCAATTCCGGGACTAGCTCGCCGCCGGCCAGGAGGTTGATCATGGCGACGTGTTTTACCTTGATGAGGCGGCGGGCCAGCATCGCGCTGATTGGATTGACGCGGTAGGTCACCGCCATGGGCACGCCGGCCATGGCGAGTTCCAGTGTGGAGGTGCCGGATTTGGTGAGCGCGGCGTGTGCCGCGGCAAAGGCGTCGTAGCGGGTGGCTACGTCATGCACGACGATGGGTTTGATTAGCCAGTCCTTGGTCTGCTCGGCCACGGTGTCGGCGATGCCGGAGGCGGCGGCGAGCACGGGTTGCAGGCGGGGCGTGGTGGTGGAGAGCAGCGCCATGGTCTGGCGGAATATTGGGAGAAGGCGCGAGGTTTCAGTGACGCGCGAGCCGGGCATGAGGATGACGGGGACGGCGTCCGGGGCGATGTTGTGCTGGGCGCGGAAGCGGGCGGCGTTGCCTTGGTCGGCGCCGGATTCCAGGACGGGGTGGCCGGTGAAGACGGGGTTAAGGCCGTGCGGGGCGAAGAAGGCGGGCTCGAAGGGGAGCAGGCAGAGCAGTTCGTCCCACAGGCCGGGGTATTTTTTGACGCGCTCCTGCCGCCAGGCCCAGACCTGGGGGGCAACGTAGTGGACGCGCTTGATGTGTTCGCCGGCGATGCCCTTGAGCACGCGCAGGCAGAAGCCGGGGCTGTCGATGGTGACGACGATGTCCGGGCGGGTGGCTTTGATGGCGGCGATGGTCTGGTTGATGCGGCGCTTGAGGGCAAAGATGCGGGGGAGGATTTCAGCCAGGCCCATGACCGCGATTTCCTGCATGGGGAATTGCGAGACCAGCCCGGATTCTTCCATGCGGGCGCCGCCGATGCCGGAGAATGCGAGGTTTTCGCGTTGGGCGCGTAACGCCGCCATCAGGCGGGCGCCTAAAACGTCGCCGCTGGCTTCGCCGGCGATGAGGAAAATTTTAGTCACACCAACTCCACGACCGGGCAGGGGGGAATTTTCTGCGCCCAGTCGCGGTCATTCAGCACATTTCCATGGGCGCGCACAGCGTCAATGGCGGTGAAATCCACCTGGGCGAAGGTGAGGCCGGGCTCGTTGAGCGGGCCTGCGGCGGCGACGCCATCATCGGGGAAGCCTTCGTCACAGGGGGTGAAGAGGGCGGCGTGGCCGATGTTGGTGTCAATGGAAGCGGACCAGGCGGCGGTGCCGACCAGGGGGACGATGGCGGTAAAACACTGGTTTTCCACGGCGCGGACGCGGGCGGAAAGGCGGACGCGGTTGAAGCCGGCGGGGGTGGAGGTGCAGCTGGGGATCAGGATGAGTTTGGCGCCGGCGGTGACCTGGGTGCGGACATGCAGCGGGAATTCGGAATCATAGCAGATGGAGACGCCGATTTTGCCCAGCGCGGTGGCGAACACGTTTGGGCCGCTGCCGCCGGTGATGCCCCATTCCTCGGCTTCGCAGCGGGTCATGGCTTGTTTGTCCTGGAAGGCGAGCGCACCGGAGGGGGCGATGAAGGGGGCGCGGTTGCGGATTTTTGCGCCGTCGCGCATCGGCACGGAGCCGGCGAGGATGTGGAGCTTGTGGCGCTGGGCGATGGACACCAGGGCGGCGATCAGCTCATCGGCGCGGTCCACGACGTAGGCGAGTTCGGCGGCGAGGTCGGGGGATTTTATCTCCGCGCCGGCCAGGACCATGGAGAAATATTCTGGCAGGACCAGCAGATCGGCCCCGGCCATGCCGGACTCGGCGGCCAGGCGCTCGATGCGGGCGAGGAAGAATTTGAGATCGCGTGGTGGGGCCACGCCGAAGGCGGCGAGGGCGAGCTTCACCGGGTTTTGGTCCAGAAGACGAGGGTTTTGGTGCTCGCGGCGGGGGGGGCGTCATAGCGATAGGGAAACTCGCGGAACACGACGATGCGCAGGGCGGGCAGGAGCGGCACGATGGCCGCTCCTGTGAGAGTCTCGACCTTAATTGCTCTTCGCGGCGATGAGCGGCTGCGCCCCGGCGAGGAAGTTCAGCAGCGCGGCATGCTTGGCGGCATCGCTGAGGCCTGGCTGGTTGGCGATCACCGGGCAATAGGCCGCGATGAGGTCGTTGGTCAGGTCGGCGCCGCTGATGGTGCTGTTGCCGGAGCGGATGTTGGCAATCAGCGTGCGGGTGCGGTTGGGCATGGTGGCCGGGGTGGCGTCCGCGTAGCTGTCCAGCAGGCTGCTGCCGGGGTCGGCGATGGTGGTGGCACCTCCGGCCGGGGAGACATGCGGGCAGCCGAACTTGTCGGAGGCGAAGTTGCCCAGCGGCGGCACCACGGCGATGGCGCGCAGGGCCAGCACGTCCTTCGCGGTGGCGTTGGCGGTGGCGGTGTTGCCGAGGTTGGTGCGCACGTAGTTGCTCACCGCGGCGATCTGCGCATCCGACAGGCTGGTCGAGAAGGCGGGCATCGGCGGGCCGTGGGGCTTCCAGGCGTCCAACCCGCTCAGCACCGCGCCGATGACGTTGGTGGGGGCGGAGGCGGTGACGGAGTCATTGCCCGCGAGGTTGGGGATGATCGGGGCCATGCCGCCGCCGGTTTTGCCGTGGCAGCCCGCACAGTTGGCGGCGTACACGGTGGCACCCAGGGCCACGGAGTCAGCGGCTTTGCTCACGTTTGGCGTGGGCGGCACGGGCTGCGGCGCGGTGGCGTTTTGCAGGTAGTTGGCGATGTCCACATCGTCGGAGGCCGGGATCTGGCTGGTGGAATTGTCCACGACCTCGCCCATGGCGGCGTAGGGGGAACCTTTGACCATGTTGCCGTCGTCATGCAGGTAGGCCACGAGGTCTGACTGTGCCCAGCCGCCGACGCCGTATTGCTTGTCGGACGAAATGTTCGGGGCGAAATAGGCGTCGATCGGCGAGCCGGCGTAGGCTTTGCTTAGGATCATGGCGCTGAGCAGGTTGCGCGGGGTGTGGCATTCGCCGCAATGGCCGAGCGCCTCGGTGAGGTAGGCGCCGTTCTTCATGTCTTCATTCCAGCTCGGGTCCATATGCAGCGGGCCGGAGCGAAAGAACATGATGCGCCAGCCGAGCAGGACAGGGCGCTGGTTGAAGGGGAAGAACAGGGAGTTCGGGGTTGGCGCCACGGCCACCGGCGGGAGCGAGAACAGATAGGCCTTGATCGCCATCACGTCCGCGCGGGAGAGCTTGGTGTAGGAGGTGTAGGGCATCGCCGGGTAGAGGAATTTGGGGAACACCAAGTAGGAGTGGCCCGGCGCGGTGCCGTAATGCACGGCGTTGTAAAAATCGTCATCCGACCATTTGCCGATGCCGGTGGTGGGGTCTGCTGTGATGTTGGGGCTGGCGAGGCCGCCGAAGGGCGTGGCCATGACCAGGCCGCCGGTGAAGGGCGCATGGTTGGGGCCAGTGTGGCAGGGCATGCAGTCCGCCGCCGCGGTGAGGTATTTGCCGCGTGCGATCAGCGCTGCGGGGTCCGTGGGGGCGGACAGGCTGGCCGCCGGGTAATTCGCGGTGTCATCCGCGCTGGCGAAACGGCTGAGTGCGGCGCCGCCGAGCAGCAGGGCAAAGGCACTCAGGGCGAGAAGCGGCCGGGCGGAGCGGAATTTTGGCAGAGCGAGCGGCATGAATAGACCCATCAATATTTTGCCCCCCTTATTTCGCTAAAATTGAAAATCTATCAAGTGGATATGGTGCGTCTTATTTATAGAGCAGCTCGGGGTCGACGAGCGGGTCGGCGATTTCCACCAGTTTTCCGTCGCGCAGGGCGATGAAGAAGCAATTGTGGCGGCCGGTGTGGCAGGCAACGCCCTTCTGGTCGACCAGCAGCAGCAGCGTGTCGCCGTCGCAGTCGAGTCTCAGTTCCACCAGCTTTTGTTCCTGGCCGGAGGATTCGCCCTTGCGCCAAAGTCTCTGGCGCGAACGCGACCAGTAGCAGACGTGGCCGGTGCGGATGGTTTCCTCGATGGAGTCGCGGTTCATCCAGGCCAGCATCAGCACTTCCCCGGTGTCGTGCTGCTGCGCGATGGCGGGGATGAGGCCGTTGGCGTCAAAAGTCAGGCGGTCGAGCAGCTCGCTCATGAGGCGAGCATGCCGTTGGTGAGGCAGGTCTCGTCGAACCGGCAGACGATCTCGGGGTGGGTGTCGTGCGGTGTGGCGTCGTGGTAGCTCACCCGGGTGATGAGGTCGGCGATGATGGCTAGGCGGGCGGCTTTTTTGTCGTTGGCGCGCACTACCATCCAGGGCGCGGCGGCGGTGTCGGTGGCGAGCAGCATGCTGTTGCGGGCCTTGGTGTAATCGTCGAAATGCTTGATGGCTTTTTCGTCGATCGGGCTGATTTTCCATTGTTTCAGCGGGTCTTCGTGGCGGTCCTTCAGGCGCTTTTTTTGTTCTTTGCGGTCGATGTCGAGATAGTATTTGATGACCGTGATGCCTGATTGTGCCAGCATGGATTCAAAAGCCGGGGCGTTGCGCAGGAATTCGTCATGTTGCTGTTCCGTGCAGAAGCCCATGACGTGCTCCACCCCGGCGCGGTTGTACCAGCTGCGGTTGAACAGCACGATCTCACCGGCGGCGGGCAGATGGCTCACGTAGCGCTGGAAATACCACTGCGTGGTCTCAACGTCCGAGGGTTTGGACAGCGCCACGATGCGGATGTCGCGCGGGGAGAGGTGCTCGGTGATGCGCATGACGGCGCCGTCCTTGCCGGCGCCGTCGCGGCCTTCGAGGATGATGAGCACCTTCTGGCCGCGCGCGATGACGTGGCGCTGGAGTTTGACCAGCTCGACTTGCAGGTGGTGCAGGGTTTCTTCGTATTTTTTTTGGCTGGGCATGGGGGGATTATAGGCACATACGGGCGTTGATGCCAGATCAGCCGGCGGCGGCGACATGGCGTAAAAACAAGGCTATGAGGCTGGGGTACTCGGCTGGGGAGCGAAAGCATGGTTCTGGGGGTTATTCTTGTCTGTATCGTGGCCGGGTTGGCGGCGGTTTATTGGCATGACAAGCATCAGCAAGTGCATACGGTGTTGCGCAATTTCCCCGTTATTGGGCATGTCCGGTATTTTACCGAGACCTGGGGCGATGCCATGCGCCAGTACCAGTATCTGCCGGATTGGGCGGAGCGGCCATTTAACCGGCTGGAGCGCAGCTGGGTGTACCGCTCGGCCAAAGGGGTTTCCAACCTGGTGAGTTTCGGCTCGGAGAATGTGCCCAGTTTTGTGTTCCGCAATGCGGCGTTTCCGGTGCTCGACGAGGAAAAGAAGCGCTTTCCGGGCAAGCTGATCGGCGTGGCGAGTGGGCCGGGAGCTTGCGCGCACCCGTATATGGGCGAGCATTTTTTCAATATTTCCGGCATGAGCTATGGTGCGCTGAGCCATGCGGCGGTGAGCGCGCTCTCGCGCGGGGCGAAAATGGCGGGCGTTTGGATGGGCACCGGCGAGGGCGGGCTTTCCAGCTTCCATCTGGAAGGCGGGGCGGACATTATCATGCAGATCGGCACCGCGAAATATGGCGTGCGCGATGCAAATGGCGCGCTTTCCGAAGCGCGGTTGCGCGAGATCGCGGCGCTGCCGCAGGTAAAAATGTTCGAGGTGAAGCTGGCGCAGGGGGCCAAACCCGGCAAGGGCGGCGTGCTGCCGGCCGCCAAGGTGACGGCGGAGATTGCCGCGATACGTGGGATTCCTCAGGGCGTGGACAGTATTTCCCCGAACCGGCACCGCGATATCGGCAATATCGCCGAACTGGGCGCGTTCATCGCCAAGGTGCGGGGGATTACCGGCAAGCCGGTGGGGGTGAAGTTCGTCGTCGGCGATCCACGATTTTTGGATGAATGGTTCGCTGATTGCGTGGAGCACCCGGAACATTGCCCCGATTATGTGCAGGTGGATGGCGGCGAGGGCGGCACCGGCGCGGCGCCGGAACCGCTGGCTGATTATGTGGGGCTGCCGATTACCCAGGCGCTGCCCTATGTGGTGGCGCTGCGCGATGAGCATGGGCTGACCGGGCGGATACGGGTTATTGCCGCGGGCAAATTGATAACGCCGGACAAGGTGGCGTGGGCGCTGTGCAACGGCGCGGATTTTGTGAACTCCGCGCGGGGCTTCATGTTCTCGCTGGGGTGCATCCAGGCGATGAAATGTGGCTCGGGCCGTTGCCCGACCGGGGTGACTGCCGCGGACCCTAGGTTGATCGCGGGGCTGGACCCGGCGGATAAGGCTGTGCGGGTGAGCCGTTATGCGGCGCGGATGATCGAGGAAGTGGAAATGATCGCGCATTCCTGCGGGTTGACGGATGCCAGCGGCTTCAAGCCCCGGCATGTGACGGAAATCGAGCGCGGCGTCGGCGGCTTTAGGGCGCACCTTTAATTGATGTACCTCCTACTGTTTCTGCTCGGCGCGGGGTTGAATATTCTGCTCGGGGCGCATGAGTGGCCGGGCGTGCTGGCGGGGAGTTTGACCGACCCGGACAGCTACATGCGGCTGCTGCGGCTGGAGGATGGGATCCGCGCCGGGCATCTGGTGATTGTCGTGGCGCGCGATGATTCGGGCGCCGGGGTGATGGTGGAGTGGTCGCGGCTGCTGGATATGGTGTTGTGGCTGCTGGCGTTGCCGTTCGCGCCGTTTTTGGGCTGGCACCGGGCGTTGTATGTGGCGGGGGTGGGGCTGGGGCCGTTGGGGGCTGGGGCGTTGGGCGTGGCTTGCGCCTGGGTGGCGGAGCCTTTCGCGGCGCGGCGGTATTTATGGGCGGCGGTGGTGGCGGCTGCGATGCTGCCGGCGCTGTTGTACTTCGATGCGCCGGGGGTCGTGCATTACCATACGCTGCTGCTGGTGCTGATTGTGCTGACCGCCGGTTGCGTGGCGCGCGCCTGGCAGGACGATGTCACCTACGGGCTGCTGGCCGGGGTGAGCGGGGCGTTTGCCATCTGGTTGACGCCCGAGACCATGCCGTTTGTGCTCATGGCGTTTGCGGCGCTGCTGATCCGTTGGGTGCAGGCGCCGTTGTGCCGGACCGTTGGCGCGTGCGTTGCCGGGTTCTTCGACGTGCTGAGCGTGGCGCTGATTGTTGACCCGCCGCAGGGCGGGTGGGGCATGCCGGAAATCGACCGCTTGTCGCTGGTGTACGTTGCGCTGGCGATGCTGCTGCTGGCGGGGGCTGCCGGATTGTGGGCGCTGGAAACGCGCGGGGCGGGGCGGAAGAAGATATGGCGCCGCGTGCTGGGAGTGGCGCTGATGGCGGCGCTGGTGGCGGCCTGGGTGGTGGCGTTTCCGCAGGTGGCGATGGGGCCGTATGGCATTATGCCGGCGGCGGATATGCACAAATTCTTCGGTGTTATCGCGCAGCAGCAGCCGGTGCGGGGGATGGGACTGCTGGTGTATCTGGGGCCGGGCGCGCTGGCGCTGGCATATGCGTTGTGGCGTGCTGGCGCTGGTTCGGGTGCCGGCGCCGGGGAGCCGGATGCCCTGGCTTGGCTGCAGCCGCCGTTTATGAAAATTGTCCCGGGGCGGGCGCGCTGGCTGTGGCTTTATGTGGCGGCCTGCACCGCGGTGGCGCTGGTGCTGGGGGCGGAATTTGTGCTGTTTGCCGGGTTTGCGCCGTGCGTGGCGGCGGTGCTGTTGCCGCTCGCCTTGAGCGAGGTGAGCTTGCGCTTTGAGGCGAAGCCGGCACTGGCGATGGTCTCGCGCTTGGCGCTGCTGCTTTGCGTGCTGGTGGTTCCTGTTGCGGCGGCCGCGGTGAATACCGCTGCTGTGGGAACGGTGGTGGCGCCGGGAGCTGGGGCGGCTTCCTGCAATTTGCGGGACATCGCACCTTTGCTGGCCCCGGCGGCGGGTAAAATCGTGCTGGCGGAACCGCAGGATACGCCGGAATTGCTGTACCGGACGCAGGTGAAAACGGTGGGGTCGCTGTATCATCACGGTTTGGCGGGATATTTGCGTGACCGGGACGCATGGCGCGTGGTGCCGGGGGCGCAGGTGCCGGATGCGGTGCGGGTGACGGGGGCGCAATACGTGCTGTTTTGCCCGCGCGCGGGGCGCTATGCGCTGGTGGCGGATTTGCCGGCAACCACGCTGTGGGATGCGCTGGCGGCCGGCAACCAGCCGGTCTGGTTGCAACCCGCGGGCAGCAACGCCCAGGGGTGGCGGCTTTATAAAATGACCGACTGAAGCCGCCCGCCGGTTAACGGCTGAGCCACGCCCGTGGTGCTCGGCAGGGACAGCGGCAGGCCCTTTAACGAACGCACGGCGAGGTAGGCGAAGCACTGGGCTTCCAGCGCGTCGCCGTCCCAGCCCGCGGCCTCGACCGGCTGCACCGGCACGGTGAAGGCGCGGGCCAGCCCGGCCATGAGCACGGGATTCTTGCGCCCGCCGCCGCCGACCAGCACGCGCAACGGGGCGGCCGGCAACGGCGCGCGCGCGATGGCGCTGGTGCAAAATTCAGCCAGGGTCGCGGCGGCGTCGGCGGGCTGCAACCCGGCCGTGGCCTGGGCGATGAGGGCGGAGAAGGTGAGCCGGTCCAGCGATTTTGGTGCGGGGCGGGCGAAATACGGGTGGGCAAGCAGGGTGGCGAGGCGGGTGGCGTCTATGGTGCCGGAGGCCGCCAGGGCGCCGTCTTTGTCGTAGGGTTGGCCGAGGTGTTTTTGCGCCAGATCGTCCAGCGGGCCGTTGCCGGGGCCGGTGTCGCAGGCGAGGATCTCGCCGTTGGCGCCGAGGTAAGTGATGTTGGCGACACCGCCGATGTTCACGATGAGCAGCGGCTTGGGCAGGTCGCGCGCCATGGCGGCGTGGAACAGCGGGGCCAACGGCGCGCCCTGGCCCCCGGCGGCGACATCAGCGGAACGGAAGTCGTGCACCACGGGCATGCGGCAGAGGTGGGCAAGCCGCGCGGCATCGCCGATCTGCCAGGTGCGGTGTTGGTCCGGCGCGTGCAAAATGGTTTGGCCGTGGAAGCCGATGACATCGGCGTTGCGCCCGGCCAGCACCACCGCGATGGCGTGGTCCTGCGTAAGGCGCTGTTCCACGTCCAGCAGGAAGGGATCATCGGCGGCGATGGAGGGGGCGAGGTCGAGCAGGCGGCGCAGGTCGGCGCGCAGCGATTCCTCGTATTGCAGCATGGCGGTGGTGCCGAAATGGGTGATGCTTTCGCCGTCGGTTTCCAGCCAGGCGACATCCACGCCGTCGAGCGAGGTGCCGGACATGAGGCCGATGGCGCGGGTTGATTTGGTGGGCATGGAGATTGTGCTACGCGCAAAGGGCGATTTAGTTAAGGGTGAATATGGGCGCGGTTATGAATCGATTGTGGGCATATGCGCGGCTGGCTTGGCAGATGGGGGCCTATGGGTTGCTCGGCGCGTTCTGGCTGGTGCTGTTGCATGCGTTTTACGAACATATGGCGCCGAGGCTGGGTTATCTGACCGCGCACCGGGCGATCGCGAATGATCTGCCTTGCGGCCGGCCGGAATGCGATTTTTCGGTCTACTGGCCAGCCGGGCGGCTGGCGCTGGAACACGCCTTTGTTACTCTGTACTCGCCGCAGCTTTTTAGTCAGGCGGCAAGTGCGATGCTGCTGCCAGGCAGCCAGTTGGAGACTTTTTTCTACCCGCCCACCATGCTGCTGCCGGTGGCACTGATCTCGCGTCTGCCGTTTGAAATTGGATTTTTTGTCTGGTCTCTTGGGTTGGCGCTTGCCGCCGTGTTGCTACTGCGCGCGGGGCGGCTACCCTGGCTGGTGATCGTGGCAACCCTGCTCAGCCCCGCGGCGCTTTTGGATTTGCAGTTAGGGCAAGTAAACATCGCCGGGGATGCGCTATTTCTGGCTGGTCTTTCGCTGACCGCGCAGCGGCCATGGCTGGGTGGTAGCCTTACCGGTCTGCTCGCATGCAAACCTCAGATCGGGCTGTTGGCCCCTGTGGTATTTTTGGCGCAGCGCAACTGGCGCCAACTCGGGGCTTTTTTTCTGGTCGTGGTGTTGTTGTGCGCGTTGGTGACATTGGTTTTTGGTTTTAGCGTTTGGGGCGCATATTTCACATTGGGCCGATCGGAGGAGGCCAGAATGCTGAGCCTACCCTTTCATCCGCTGTCAAACGAGGGCTGGGGCGTTTCGGTGTTCTGGATGCTGCGAAGTATGCATGCGAGTCTGCACGTCGCCTTTATTTTACAGGCGAGCGTAAGCCTGTGCGCTGCTGCCATTTGCTATTGGCTTTGGCGCTATGCAGGGGTTGGCGTCGCCGCATTGATTGAGCTGACGGTATTCCTCTCGCTGCTGGCGACACCATTCGGCTATTGCGGCGAGATGGTGGCCTATTCGGCCGTGCTGGCGGCGGCGGCGGCAAGGCGCGGCTGGCGGATTGGTATGCTGGATGCGTTGTTGTGGCTCTGGCCAGGGATATGTTTGTTCGTGTCGGTCCAGACCGGGATTTTGGTTACGCCGCTGGTCGTGCTGCTGGCCGTGGCGCGCACTTGGTACCGGGCAGGGCTGCCGGTGCCGTATTTTCCTGGCCGGGTCACTGTCCTCCCTGGCTCTTAATGAAATGTGCAGCGGTGTGGTAGATCGGGCGCGGTGTATCCTCGTATTCTAGCATAGTACCAAGGCCGAAATGGGTGATGGTTTCGGCGTCCGTTTCCCGCCAAGCGACACTCACGCCATCGAGCAAGGTGCCGGACATGAGGCCGATGGCGCGGGTTGATTTGGTTGGCATGGAGATTGTGCTACGCGCAACAAGCGATTTAGTTAAGGGTGGCATGACGGCGATTTTGAAACGGCTGGGCGACTATACGCGGCTGGGTTGGAATATGGCGACATATTCGCTGCTGGGGTTGGTTTGGTTTGCTATTTTCGAGGTGTTCTGTGGCAAAATGCTACCCCGGCTTGGGTATTTGACGGCACACCGCGCGATTGCCAACGATCCGCCTTGCATCTCCCCTGAATGCGATTTTTCAGCATTCTGGCCAGCTGGCATGCTGGCGCGGGCGCATGAATTCATGAGCATATACCAGCCGCAAATGTTTCTTGCCTGGCAGCGGCAGGTATTGTTCGCCGGCGCGCAACAGGATGCGTTTTTTTATCCGCCGCCAATGCTGTTGCCCAGCGCACTGATTTCCTACCTGCCGTATGAGTTGGGGTTTTTCATCTGGACATTCGGGTTGATCCTGTTCTCGGCCCTGCTGCTGCGCTGGGCGGGAGCATCCTGGCTGGTGATTTTGCTGGCGCTGCTGAGTCCGGCGGCACTGTGGAACACGGAACTTGGTCAGTTGGGCGTGGCCGGTGGCGCGGTGCTTCTCGCGGGGCTGATGGTGTCGGCGCGCAAGCCTTTGCGCGCGGGCGGACTGCTGGGGCTGCTGGTGTGCAAGCCGCAGATCGGCGTGCTGGTGCCCGCGGTGTTCTGGGGCCAGCGTAATTTACGGGCGTTCTGCGCTTTCGTGATGATGTGTGGATGCTTGTGCCTGCTGGTGTCCGTTGCATTCGGCTGGTCCGTCTGGCCGGTTTATTTCGGCTTGGGCAGCGGGGAGTCAACGAAGGTTCTCAATGCCGTGTTCAACCGGCTTTCTTACCAGGAAGGTGGAGTCTCGGTATTCTGGATGCTGCGCAGCCTGGGCGCCGGGCTGACGGTGTCCTACGCGGCGCAATTGGCAGTGGCTTTGGCTGCCATGGCGGTAACCGGCTGGATTTGGCGGCGGGACAATTTAACCGCGTTGGACCGTCTGGCGCTTACGGTGTTTTTGTCGCTGCTTGCCACACCCTATGGTTATTCAGACGATATGGTAGGGTATTCGGTCGTGCTGGCGATGCTTGCCGAGCGGCGTGGCTGGCGGATTGGTCTGCTGGATGTGTTGCTTTGGCTGTGGCCGATGCTTTGCCTTGTTGAAGTGAAGAAGACCGGGCTGTTGATTACGCCGCTGGTCGTGCTGCTGGCCGTGGCGCGCACCTGGTACCGGGCGGGGCTGCCGGTGCCGCATTTGCCACGCAAGGCGGCTGTGCTACCCCGCGCGTAAGAGGATCAAAACATATGGCGAAGAGTGGGTTTCTGGCCGAGGCGAAGGCGCGCGGCTTTTTGTTTCAGTGCACCGACGAGGAGGCGCTGGACGGTGCCTGCGCCGCGGGCAGCATTGCGGGCTATGCCGGGTTCGACCTGACGGCGGAGAGCCTGCATGTGGGGCATATGATCCCCATCATGCTGCTGCGGCTGTTCCAGAAGCATGGGCACCGGCCGGTGGCGTTGATGGGTGGGGGGACGACGCGGATCGGTGATCCCTCGTTCCGGGAGGAAGCGCGGCAGTTGCTCTCGGATGAGCAGATTGCGAAGAATTTGGTGGGTATCCGTAAGAATATCGAGGCGTTTATTACCTTTGGTAATGGGCCGAACGATGCGGTGCTGGTGAATAATGCCGATTGGCTGGACCGGCTGAGCTATATCGAGCTGCTGCGCGAAGTGGGTGTGCATTTTTCCATTAACCGCATGTTGTCGTTCGATTCGGTGCGCTCGCGGCTGGAGCGTGAGCAGGGGCTGACGTTTTTGGAATTCAACTACTCCATTTTGCAGAGCTACGACTTCCGCGAGCTGAGCCGCCAGTATGGCGTGGTGTTGCAGATGGGCGGCTCGGACCAGTGGGGGAATATCGTCTCCGGTGTGGATCTGGTGCGCCGGACCGACCAGAAGGGCGTGTTTGGCCTGACGACGCCGCTGATTACCACGGCTTCCGGCGCGAAAATGGGCAAATCAGCGGCCGGGGCGGTGTGGCTCTCGGCGGAGAAGCTGAGCCCGTACCACTATTGGCAGTTCTGGCGGAATACCGAGGATGCGGATGTGGGGCGGTTTTTGAAACTGTTCACGGATTTGCCGCTGGGTGAGATCGCGCGGCTGGAGTCGTTGGGTGGGGCCGAACTTAATGGGGCCAAAGTGATTTTGGCGACCGAGGCGACGGCGCTCGCACATGGCCGCGAAGCGGCGGAGGAAGCGGCGGCGACGGCGCATAAAATCTTCAGCCAGGGCGGCGTGGCCGAGGGGCTGCCGACAGTGGAAATTCCGGCGGCGGAGTTCGGCAACGGCCTGCCGGCGTTCGCGCTGTTTGTGCGTGCCGGGCTGGCCGGCAGCAATGGCGAGGCACGGCGGTTGATAAGGGGCGGTGGCGCGCGGTTGAACGATTTGGTGGTCGGCGACGAGGCGCAGGTGATTGCTCCCGCGGCGGAGCTGAAGCTTTCCGCCGGGAAGAAGCAGCACGTGCTGGTGAAGGTGACGGGCTAAGAGACTGTTCCATAAGTCTACTCTGGCGGCCGCTGACGGGCGATTTTCTGCGCTCCGGTGCTCACGTACTGAAGTACGTTGCGCTCCGGTGCTCAAAAATCCCCCGTAATCGACTCACCAGAGTGACTTCTGAAACAGTCTCTAAACCGGGGCAAATTTCCGCAGGTATTCCAGCAGCGTCGCGCCGAAGGCGTCGTTGCGGTCGCCGGTGAACATGTGGCCGGCACCTTGGGCCTCCACCATGACGAGGTGCGGCATCAGCGCCTTGAAGCGCGCGGCGTTTTCCGGCGGCACGAGGTCGCTCAAACTGCCGCGCACCAGCACGGTGGGGCAGGTGATCCGGCGCGCGGCGGCGACCATGGCGGCTTCCTCCTCGGGCGGTGCGAGGAAGTCCGGCTTGGCCGTGGCTGGGTCCCATTGCCAGAACAGCCGGCCGTCCGGCGCGGTGCGCATCATTTTGGCGAGGCCGGATGCATCGGCCACGCGCGGGCGTTCCAGCAGATGCGCCAGCGCGTCCGCCGCTTCGTCGACGCTAGTGTAACCGTCCAGGCTTTCCGCTAAAAATTTAAAAATGCGTTTCAGCCCGGATTGGGCGTTCCAGGGCGCTACGTCGGCCAGCATGACCAGGCTGACCTGTTTTGGGTGGCGCGAGGCGGCGATGAATGCCGCCTGGCCGCCGCGTGAGGCGCCGACCAGCGCCGCCGGGCGGCCGGCCCACGCCAGCAGGTGTTCCACGTCGCGCGCGTAGGCGTCCACGAAATAGTCGCCGTCCGCCGCCCAGCCGCTCTCGCCATGGCCGCGCAAATCCACGGTGATGCCGCGATAGCCGGCGCGCGCGACCATGCGGGCCGTGCCAGTCCAGGAGCGGCGGCTTTGCCCGCCACCGTGGAAGAAGAACACTGGCGGCGCGGCGGTCTCGCCGTAGGCATCGGCGGCCAGCATGACGCCGTCACCCGGCAGGGCGAGCCGGATATGTGAGGAAATTGTCACCATGGGCTCCCGTTTGGTGTATCCGCGCGTAAATTAAGCTGGGAGGGTGCCGCGGCGCGGGTTGGCGGAAGCCTACCATTCGGCGGGAAAGCATAAATTGGCGTATTTTAGGGCAGTGGCAATCGGCGTGAATGCGCCTCCTGGTGATTCCCTGCGCATTTATGTTTTTGGTTGTGTTGCGCGAGGAATTTTCGGCAAACAATAGGGCTTGCTTGCGTTGCAAAAATTGCTTTTGCGTGGTGTGTGAGAAGTGGAAGCTTAAGGAGATAGCATGTCCGTTCATGCCGCGATAACGCATCGTACCTCGTATAAATACGACCGCCCCGTTGCCCTGGGACCGCAGACGATCCGCTTGCGACCGGCGCCGCATGCGCGCACGCCGATCCTTTCCTATTCGTTGAAAGTCTCGCCGCAGCCGCACTTCCTTAACTGGCAGCAAGACCCGCAGGGCAACTTCATGGCCCGCGTGGTGTTCCCCGAGCGGGTGACGAGCTTTGAGGTCGTGGTGGATCTGGTTGCCGATATGGCGACCATTAACCCGTTCGACTTCTTTTTGGAGCCGGAAGCGGAGAATTATCCGTTTACCTATGATGAAGTTCTGGCCGAGGAGCTGGCGCCGTTCCGCGTGCTGCGCAATCCCGGCAAGAAGCTGCAGGAGCTGATCGGCGAGGTGCACGAGGCGCACAAGAACAAAGAACTGCGCATGGTGGACATGCTGGTGCTTATCAACCGCATGGTGGCCGAGCGCATCTCCTACGTGGTGCGCATGGAGCCCGGCGTGTGGACGCCTGAGCAGACGTTGACCAGGGCGAAAGGCTCGTGCCGGGATTCGGCGTGGCTGCTGGTTCATCTGCTGCGGCATTTGGGGTTCGCGGCGCGGTTTGTCTCCGGCTACCTGATCCAGCTGGTGGCGGACGTGAAGCCGGTAGGTGGCGGACCGGAAGGCCCGACCTCAGATTTTACGGATTTGCATGCCTGGGCGGAGGTTTATCTGCCGGGTGCGGGCTGGATCGGGTTGGACGCGACCTCCGGACTGATGGCCGGCGAGGGGCATATTCCGCTGGCGGCGACGCCTTCGCCGTCGTCGGCGGCGGCGATTTCCGGGCTGGTGGGCGAGTGCGAGACGGAATTTGACTTTGAGATGAAGGTAACCCGCGTGGCCGAGACGCCGCGGGTGACCAAGCCTTATACGAAGCACGTGTGGCAGGATATTCTGGCGCAAGGTGCGGCGGTGGACCGCGCGCTGGCCAAGGGCGACGTGCGCCTGACCATGGGCGGCGAGCCGACTTTTGTCGCGGCCTCGGACTTTGAGGCGCTGGAGTGGAATATTGATGCTTTGGGGCCAACAAAGAGACAGTTCGCCGGGCGGTTGATCCGCAAGCTGACGCCGCTGTGGAGCAAGGGCGCGGCGCTGACCTACAACATGGGCAAGCATTATCCGGGTGAGCAATTGCCGCGCTGGGCGATCCACGCGCACTGGCGGACGGACGGCGAGCCGGTGTGGAAGAACCCGGAACTGTTGGCGAGCGACGATGACAAGGACAACGCGGCAGCGTCGGATGCGGCGCTGTTCGCGGGCGCGCTGGCGGAACGGTTGCAGGTGAATCCGGGGCTGGTGAACCAGGCGTATGAGGATATCCACTACTATTTGTGGCGGGAGAAGCGGCTGCCGGCGAACGTGGTGGCGATGGAATCCAAGCTTGGCGACGAGCTTGAGCGGGCGCGGCTGGCGAAAGTGTTTGGCCAGGGGCTGGCATCGCCGGCGGGCAGCGTGTTGCCGCTGCGCCGGGTTATCGCCGATGGCGAGCGCGTCTGGCAGAGCGGCAAATGGTTCTTCCGCGACGATGTGATGTTCCTGATCCCTGGCGATTCGCCTTTGGGGCTGCGGTTGCCGCTGGAGAGCCTGCCCTGGGCGGACCCGGAGCATATGGAGGTGGCGTTCGAGACCGACCCGTTCGCGCCGCGCACGCCGCTGCGCAAACGCGATTCCATGCAGCTGACACGCGAAGGTTATGGCGGCAGCTCAATTGAAGGCTTCCGCCCCGTGCCGCAGGATGCGCCGGTGGTGGGGCGCGAGGAGCCAGGCCTGGTGAGGACCGCACTGGCGGTGGAAGCGCGCGATGGGATTTTGCATGTGTTCTATCCGCCGCTGTACGATGTGAGCGACTGGCTGGAACTGACCGCCGCGGTGGAGGAGACCGCCGCCGGCATGGGCCGGAAGGTGGTGCTGGAAGGTTATTTGCCGCCGGAAGATGCACGCGTGATGAATTTCTCCGTGACGCCGGACCCTGGTGTGATTGAGACGAACATCCACCCGGCGGCAAGCTGGGGTGAGATCGTCGAGCGCACCGAGCAGCTTTATGAAGTGTCCCGCGAAGTTGGGTTGATGACCGAGAAGTTCATGCTGGATGGCCGGCATGTCGGCACCGGCGGCGGCAACCATGTGGTGATGGGCGGGGCGACGCCCAGCGACAGTCCGTTTTTGCGCCGGCCGGATTTGCTGAAATCCATGCTGGGGTTCTGGCATAATCACCCGTCGCTCAGCTTCCTGTTCAGCGGGTTGTTCATTGGCCCCTCCAGCCAGCATCCGCGTATTGATGAGGCGCGCGAGGATTCGCTGAATGAGCTGGAAATCGCGTTCCAGCAGGTGAGCAACGGCAAGTATACGCCGCCTTGGCTCGTGGACCGGCTGTTTCGCAACATTCTCGCGGATATGACCGGCAACGGGCATCGCACCGAGTTTTGTATCGATAAAATGTACGCGCCGAATGGCGGTTCCGGCCGGCGCGGGCTGGTGGAGTTTCGCGCGTTCGAGATGCCGCCGCATGCGGAAATGTCGGCCGCACAGGTGCTGCTGATGCGCTCGGCGATCGCCGCGTTCTGGAACAAACCGTATGACCGGCGGTTGATCCGCTGGGGCACGCGTCTGCATGACGAGTTTTTGCTGCCGCATTATGCCGAGGCGGACTTTAAAGATGCGTTGGCGGAGCTTGGTGGTTTGGGCTTCGGGCTGAGCCCGGAATGGTTTGCGCCGCATATGGAATTCCGCTTCCCGCAGGTTGGCGAGATTGCGGTGCGCGACATGCGAGTGGAATTGCGCCATGCGTTGGAGCCCTGGCACGTGCTGGGTGAGGAACAAACCTCGGGCGGCACGGCGCGCTATGTGGATAGCTCGGCGGAACGTTTGCAGGCGAAAGTCTCAGGCTGGGTGGATGAGCGGTATACGCTGGCTTGCAACGGTGCCGCATTGCCGCTGCAACGGACCGAAGTTCCGGGCGAGTATGTGGCCGGTGTGCGCTTCAAAGCCTGGCAGCCGTACTCCGCGCTGCACCCGACAATTCCGGCGCAGGTGCCGCTGGTGTTCGATGTGTACGACAAATGGTCGGGCCGCAGCATTGCCGGTATGAGCCACCATGTCGCGCATCCGGGCGGGCGGGCTTATGCCGACTTCCCGGTGAATGCGAACTCCGCCGAGGCGCGCCGGCGCTCACGCTTCTTCCCGTTTGGCCATACGCCGGGGCCGATGGCCGAACCGCGGGAAGTGCGGGCGGTGGAGTATCCGCGCACGCTGGATTTACGGCGCAATGCTTAAAAAACTGATCCGCCGCCTGCAACGCTACGCCTTTGCGGAGGTGCTGGGGGAGCTGGCGGCGATCAGATTTGAGTTGGCGCGGCGCAATGAGGTGCTGGAGGGCGCGTTGCTGGCGATTGCGCTGGAGCGGGAGGCCGTGGTTCAGCCGAGCCCCAGTAATTCCAGGAGCGATTTGGCGTAGCGCGGCATGCTGTGCGTCTCGCAATAGGCGAGGCGTTCTGGTTCGGTATTCAGATTTGCGCCGAGTTGCGTGGCGAGCGCGGTGGCGATTTCCGCCGGGTCAAGTTTGTCTGAAACACGATTGATATAGCCAGGCGCTGCAAGGTTATTGGCGAGGTCTTGGCTCGCCACACTGGGGAGGCCGGCGCCGATACAGTCCTGCAAGGTGCCGGAGATGTTGCCGGCATGGCCTTCGCGCAGTTGCAACCCGCAGTCGGCGGCGAGTAGGTAGTCGCGGTAGGTTTGTTCGGGGATAAAAGTTTGTCCGAAGTTGACATCGTTGGAAATGGCGAGTTTTGCTGCAAGTTTTTCGAATGCCGGGGTGTCTTCGGTTGGCTCGCCAACAAATACCAGTTTGCATTGTGTGTTTTGGCGAAGTTGCGCGAAAGCCCGCAATGCGGCTTCGATGCCCTTGTTGCGGGTAATGAAGCCGAGGCTGACGATGAGTTTTTCCTGCGGCGCAATGCCCAGGGCGTTACGCGCCTGTTGCCTTGCCGCCTTCGTGCGTGGGGCGAATGCGCGTTGCATGGCGAAGGGCAAATGTTTTGCGACCACGCCAAAGCGCGCTTGAACTTCGGCCACCGGCTGCGGGGCGTGGAAAATCAGGGGCCGTGCGGCCGCCGCCAGTTCACCCAGGAAGCACGCCTCGCGGCGGCTTTCATCCACGGCCCAGGCGGTGATTTCGCGTGGCGTAACCCGGCGCCCCAACTCCTTGCCGGCCCATATGGCGGCGGACTTGGGGCCTTGGCGCGTTGCCAGACCCAGCAGCCTGGAGTCGTGGCACAGCACGGCGCTGCCCCATTTCACGGCCAGGTCGTAAATTTTACCATGCAGCGGAGAATTGCCGATGACGCTGAGTACGCGGTCGTATTTTGCCGAGGTGTGGGCCAAGGCGGAGACATGCGCGCCGGTGAAAGTTGTGACATCGGCCAGCGGATTTAAAGTCCCGGCCAGGGCGGCGGAGTAATCGGCGATGCCGGATTTTACCGGGGGCAGGGGGGTGAGCATGGCCACGCGCGGCCGGGCGCCGCGCAGCACGGCGGCCGCTTGTGGCGTGAGTGCTTCCCACACTTTGGCGGCGATGGCCTGCGCGGTAAAAGGACGCGAGAGCGGCGCTTGCGCGGCGACAATTTCAGCGCGGCGGGCTGGATTGGTGACGACCTGCTCCAAAATAGCGGTCAGTGCCGCCGCATCGTCCGGGGCAAAGCGTAGTGCCGCCTCCACCCCCAGGGCGCGGTGTGCCGGAATGTCCGAGACAATGGCGGGGGTTTGGGCAGCGGCGGCCTCGATGACGGGGAGCGAGAAGCCCTCGGCGTGCGAAGGGGTGACGACGCAAATCGCCTGGGCGTACAGCGCGCGCATTTGATCTTCGGTCACGCGGCCGGGCAGGTGCACGCGGGTTATCGCGCGCAGCCGGGCTGCCGTATCCGGCGGGTAATTGCCGGTGATGATGAGGGGAATATGCCGGAGCAGCGCACTGGCAGCATGGGCGCGGGCCAGCACCTCCGGGTTTTTCCGCGCGTCATCGCCGCCGACCATGAGGATATGGCGCGGCGCACCGGGCTGAAGCCCCTCAATCCACGGCGGTAGGGCCACGCCGGTGATGTGCGCGCGCACCGGGCCGTAGAGTTCGCGCAGACGCTCGCCCGTCGTCTCGGAATTTGGCAGAAAAATATCGTAGCGGCGCAGCCACCCCATGGCGGCAAAGTAGTCCAGCCGGTTCACGGGTTGGGTGAGGTAGGTCTCCTGGCGGTCGTAGGGGATGAAGTCGTGCACGCAGGCGGCTTTCGTAATGCCGGGCGTGTGCAGCAGGCGGGCGTTAAAATGCTGGTCCGGGCTCATGGGCGAGGGGTTGAGGAACACAGCACCCGGCGCCACCTCCGGCAGGTACGCATGCGGGGAAAGCACGGCAGCCAGGGCGGCGAACTCCGGCGGCAGCCGCGGCAGGGCGGGGTCGAACAGGCCGATGAAGGGGGCGGGCGCATGGCGGACAATGCAGCGCGCGTGGTTGCCGATGCCGCGCTCGGTATAGTTGGGGTCCTGCAGGCAGCGCATGTCGATGATGAGGCGGGGGGACATTGGCGTTGAGGGCTTTCGGGTTATAGACCGAGCAGTATGGCAATTTTTCCTAAACGCATAACCGGCCTGCGGCTGCCCCTGAACCACGACGCCGTGCAGCTGCGCGTCGCCGTTTGCGCCGCTTTTGGCGTGGCCGATACGGAGCTGCTCGGCTTTACCGTGTTCCGCCGTGCCTTTGATGCGCGCAAGAAGAGCGACATCACGCTGGTCTATACCGTCGACGCCGAATTGGCCGTGCCGGTGGCCACGGGCGAGCCGGTGCCGGATGTGAGCTATAAATACGTGACCCAGGCCAAGGTGCGCCCGGCGAAACGTCCGGTGGTGATCGGCACCGGGCCGTGCGGGATTTTTGCGGCGCTGGTGCTGGCCCAGATGGGATTTGCGCCGATTATCCTGGAGCGCGGCAAGGTGGTGCGAGAACGCACGAAAGACACCTGGGGCCTGTGGCGGCGCGGTGTGCTCAACCCGGAATCCAACGTGCAGTTCGGCGAGGGCGGGGCGGGGACATTTTCTGACGGCAAACTCTACTCGCAGATCAAGGATCCCCGGCATCTGGGGCGCAAAGTGCTCACCGAGTTCGTGAAAGCGGGCGCGCCGGAGGAAATTCTCTACGTCGCCAAGCCGCATATCGGCACCTTCCGGCTGGTCGGCATGGTGGAGACCATGCGCGCGGCCATCGAGGCGCTGGGCGGCGAATACCGCTTTGGCTGCAAGGTGATTGATATTGAGATCACCGGCGGCCAGGTGCGGGCGGTGGTGCTGCAATCCGGCGAGCGGATAGAGACGGAGCATGTGGTGCTGGCGGTCGGCCATAGCGCGCGCGACACTTTCGCCATGCTGCATGGGCGCGGCGTGTTCATGGAGGCGAAACCGTTCTCCGTGGGGTTCCGCATCGAGCATCCGCAGTCGATGATTGACCAGTACCGCTTTGGTGCCTTCGCGGGCAATCCGATTTTGGGCGCGGCGGACTACAAGCTTGTGCATCACGCCAGCAACGGCCGCTCGGTTTACAGTTTTTGCATGTGCCCCGGCGGCACGGTGGTGGCGGCAACCTCCGAGCCGGAACGCGTGGTGACCAACGGCATGAGCCAGTATTCGCGCAACGAGCGTAATGCCAATGCCGGCATCGTGGTGGGTATTTCAGCGGCGGATTATCCGGGCGATGTGCTGGCCGGGGTGGAGTTTCAGCGGCGGTGGGAATCGGCGGCCTATGTGGCCGGTGGCGGCACTTATGCGGCGCCGGGGCAGTTGGTGGGGGATTTTATCGCCGGACGCGCGTCCAAAGTGTTTGGCGAGGTGCTGCCATCATACAAGCCGAGCGTGAAACTCGGCGATTTGTCCTCGTGTTTGCCTGATTACGCGATTGCCGCCATTCGCGAGGCGTTGCCGGCGTTCGAGAAACAGATACGTGGCTTTGCGCGGGCGGATGCGGTGCTCACGGGCGTGGAAACGCGCACGTCCTCGCCGGTGCGGATTACCCGTGGGCGGGATTTTTGTTCGCTGAACACGCGCGGGCTGTATCCGGCGGGTGAGGGGGCTGGTTACGCGGGGGGGATTCTGTCCGCTGGGGTGGATGGGATTAAGGTCGCGGAAACGGTGGGGTTGAGTTTGGCGGCAGAATAATCTATAAAAATAGTAGAGAATAATTGGCTTCGCAAGCGGGATAGATATTTCCTATCGGCAAACCATGGTATAAAGAGTAGATAATTATCCGGCGTTACCGAGGAGCAGAAAAATGTTATCGCAGAAGTGCAAATACGCGTTACAGGCATTGCTGGTGCTGGCCCGCGAGAACAGCGATGAGTTGCTGCTGGTCAGCGACATTGCCGAGCGCGAGAATTTGCCGAAAAAATTCCTCGAAGCGATACTTTTGGAGCTTAACCGCAACGGTCTGGTGCGCAGCCGCCGTGGCCGCGGTGGTGGCTATGCCCTGGCGAAGCCCGCTGATTTGATTACTTTTGGTCAGGTGGTACGGATCATGGATGGGCCGTTGGCGCCGCTTTCCTGCGTCAGTGTGAATTATTACCGCAAATGCGACGACTGCAAGGACGAACAGACCTGCGAGATTCGCAAGGTGATGCGCCGAGTCCGCGATGCGATCGCGCATGAACTGGATGGCACCTCGCTGGCGCAGGCGCTGGCGGACGGGAAAATGCGGGCCGTGCTGGAGTCCTGAGCCGTTTTCCGACTAAATATGTAGGGTATTTGTCTCGGCGATTTTGGCGAGTTTCACGGTGACCGGGACATGGTCCGACGGCTGCGGTTTGGCGCGTTCGTCCTTGTGGATGGTAACGTGCGTCAGCCGTTCCGCGAGACGCGGGGAGAGCAGTTGGAAGTCTATGCGCAGGCCGGAATTGCGGTCCCAGGCGCCGGCCTGATAATCCCAGAAGGTGTAGAGTGTCTCGGTGGGGTGCATGGCGCGCACGGCTTCGGTCAGCCCGGTCCAGATTAGTGCGTTAAAGGCGCTGCGGGTCTCCTGGCGGACCAGCGCGTCGCCGGCGGGCAGCGCGCGCGGGGCGAAATCGGCGTCGGTGGGGCAGACGTTGTAGTCGCCGGCCAGAATGAAGTCGGTATCCGAGTCCATGAGGTTTTGCGCATGGGCGCGCAGGGCTTCCATCCATTCCAGTTTGTAGGCGTAACCCTCGTCCCCCCGGGAATTGCCGTTGGGCAGGTAGAGGTTGCCCACTGTCATGCCGTGCGTGCGGACCTCAATGAAGCGGGCGTGGGTGTCGGAGTCGGGCATGCCTGGCAGTTTGGGGTGCAGGATTTCCACCGGTGCGCGATGCAGGACGGCGACGCCGTTGTATGATTTTTGGCCGACGATGGCGGCCTTGTAACCAAGGGCCTCAAAGGCGAGGCGCGGAAACTGGTGTTCCTCGCATTTTATCTCCTGCAACAACAGCAGGTCCGGCTGCTCGCGGGCAAGGAAATCGGCCACAAGCGACTCGCGCGTGCGCACCGAGTTCACGTTCCAAGTGGTGACCTTAATCAACGGAGAACGAGGTGCCGCAGCCGCAGGAGGATTTGGCGATCGGGTTTTTGACCGTGAAATGCGCGCCCATCAGCGAGTCCTTGAAGTCCAGTTCGGCCCCGGCGAGGAATTCCAGGCTGGTGGGGTCCACGAATACGGTAGCGCCCTGTGCCTGGATGACCAGATCGTCCGGGTGCTGCTCGGCCGTGAGGTCGAACTTGTACTGGAAGCCGGAACAGCCGCCGGCGAGCACTTCCACGCGCAGGGCTTTCTGCGCTGGTTCGCTGCTCAGGATTTGCGCCACCCTGGCGGCGGCGGAAGGAGAAAGCCGGAAAGTTTCAAGTGTCTCGCTCATGGGGCAACATATAGTGCGTCCGGGCCTTGGAGGTAAGGCCGGGGATGGGTTAAGTCTTTATCTATGACAATCGCCCCTTATGCGGTGCAGGCAGCGCAGTCTCGCGGCCGGCAATTCGCTGAAATCCACTCCGACGACCGCAGCCCCTACCAGCGCGACCGCGACCGCGTGGTGCACTGCTCGGCCTTCCGCAAGCTGCAATACAAAACCCAGGTGTTTGTGACGCGCGAGGGAGATTTTTACCGCACCCGGCTCACCCACAGCCTGGAAGTGGCGCAGATTGCCCGCAGCATCGCCCGCAAGCTGGGGCTGGATGAAGACCTGACCGAATGCCTGGCCCTGGCGCACGACCTTGGCCATCCGCCCTTTGGCCATGCCGGGGAACGCGGGTTGAATGAGGCGCTGTCGGGTTTTGGCGGCTTTGACCACAACGCGCAGAGCCTGCGAGTGGTGACGTTGCTGGAGCGTCGCTATGCCGCGTTTGATGGGCTGAATTTGAGCTGGGAGGCGCTGGAAGGTCTGGCCAAGCACAACGGTCCGCTCACCAATCCGCCGGTGTATATCGCCGAATTCGATACGAAATACCCGCTGGACCTGCTGCGCCAGCCCTCGGCCGAGGCGCAGGTGGCGGCGTTTGCCGATGATATCGCCTACAATACCCATGACATGGACGACGGGCTGCGCGCCGGGTTGTTTGGTTTTGAGGATATTGCGCATTTGCCGTTGATCGGGGAGGCTTTGCGCGAATCCCAGGCGCTGACGGGCGCCAGCAACCGGGTGCGGCACGAGTTGAGCCGGCGCATGATCAACGGGCTGGTGCATGATGTGCTGCGGGAGAGCGCGGCGCGCCTGGACGCGCTGGCCCCGAAGGATGCCGATGCGATCCGTGATGCCGATGCGCCGGTGATCGGTTTTTCCTCAGGCATGGCGGCGGCGAACCGGGCGGTAAAGAAATTCCTGTTCGAGCGCATGTACCGGCATTGGCGAGTTAACCGCATGACGCACAAGGCGCGGCTGGTGACCACCGAATTGGGCATTTTGCTGCTGGAGCGCCCGTATCTGCTGCCCGACGACTGGCGGGTGAGCGCCGGGGAGCCGGGCAGCGCGCAGGCGGCCACCGTGGTGCGCGACTATGTGGCGGGCATGACCGACCGTTATGCTTTGGATGAATACGCAAGACTGACCGACCCGGCTGTGCCGGCTTGAAAGATTGATGATGACTGAGAATTTATTTGCCCAGGCCCGTGCCTGGGTTCTGGAAGAGCTGACGAGCTTGCTGCCGGGACTGCCGGAGGAGATTTTGGCCCGCATCGAGGTGACGCCGACCAAGGATTCCGCGCATGGCGACATGGCGAGCAACGCGGCCATGGTGGCGGCCAAACCGGCCGGGAAAAATCCGCGCGAAATTGCCGCGGCACTTGCCGAAAAGCTGAGCGCGCGCCCGGGTATCGCCAAGGCGGAGCCGGCGGGGCCGGGGTTCCTCAATCTCACCCTGGAGTCCGGCCTGCTGCTGGCCCAGCTTCCGGTGATTTTGGCGGCTGGTGAGGCTTATGGCCAGGGTGCCGGGCGCGGGCGCATCAATGTGGAATACGTCTCCGCCAACCCCACCGGGCCGCTGCATGTCGGCCATTGCCGTGGTGCCGTGGTGGGTGACGCGCTGGCCAACTTGCTCGGCAAGGCCGGGTATGCGGTGACCAAGGAGTTCTACGTCAACGACGCGGGGGCGCAGGTGATTGCGCTCGGGCGCTCGGTGTATGTGCGCTACCTGGAGGCGCTGGGGCTGTCGCCGGAAGCGTATATCGATACCGTGACCGGCGGCATGCAGTACGGGGGGGCGTATCTCATCCCCGTTGGCGCGGCGCTGGCGGAAAAATACGGTGATGAATTCGCCGAGACGCCGGAAGCGCATTGGCTGGATACTTTCCGCGAGTTCGCTGTGGAGGAAATGCTCAAGCTGGTGCGCGAGGATCTGGCGGCGCTGGGCGTGGTGCAGGACGTGTTTTCCTCCGAGCGCGCCATGGTGGAAGCCGGCGGCGTGGAGCGTGCGCTGGACCTGCTAAAGGCACGCGGGTTGATCTACGAGGGCGTGCTGGAGCCGCCGAAAGGCAAGACGCCGGAAGATTGGGAGCCGCGCGAGCAGACCCTGTTCCGCTCCACCGATTTTGGCGACGACGTTGACCGGCCGGTGAAGAAATCCGACGGCAGCAACACCTATTTCGCTAACGATGTGGCCTACCACGCTGACAAAATGGCGCGCGGCTTTACCGCCATGATCGACGTATGGGGCGCCGACCACGGCGGCTACGTGAAGCGCATGCAGGCGGCGGTGAAAGCCCTGGCGGGTGATACTCCGGCGCGGCTGGACGTGCTGCTGTGCCAGATTGTGCGCGTGATGAAGGACGGCGCGCCGGTGCGCATGAGCAAGCGGGCTGGGACCTTTGTGGAACTGCGCGACCTGATCGACGAGGTCGGGCCGGATGCGGTGCGCTTTATAATGCTAATGCGCAAATCCGATGCGCAGATGGATTTCGACCTCAACGCCGCGGTGGCGCAGACGCGCGATAACCCGGTGTTTTATGTGCAATATGCGCATGCGCGCTGCCGCTCGGTATTACGGGCATCTGGCGCGGTGAATGCGGCGGCGGATTTGGGTTCGCTGGGCGCGCCGGAGGAACTGGCGCTGATCCGTCGGCTTATAAACTGGCCGCGCATGGTGGAACAGGCGGCGGAAGCGCGTGAGCCGCACCGAATCGCGTTTTATCTGTATGAGTTGGCGGGTGATTTCCACGCTTTGTGGAATGCGGGGCGGGACGATGCGGCGTTGCGTTTCATCCAGGCGGACCGGCCGGTGGAAACAGCGGCGCGTATTGCGCTGGTGGCGGCCACTGCCACCGTGCTGCGTTCTGGCTTCGCGGTGATGGGCGTCACCCCGGTTGAGGAGATGAGATAGGTTTGAACGACCCCGGCGACGGCGAATTCGTCTACCAGACGCACCGGCCCGCGCAGCCGATGGACCAGGCCGTCCGTAGGATCGTACTGTGGGCGGGCGGTATCTCCGTGCTGGTGATTGTGGTGGCGTTGTTGTGGAGCGGGGTGCGGGCCACGGGGTTTGGACCGCCGCCGGTTATTCAGGCGCCGCCGGGGCCGCTGCGCGTGGCACCGGCCAGCCCCGGCGGGCTTGTTGTGCCGGAAGCGGATGAACAGATTATGTCCGGTGATACCTCCGGCCCGCCGCCGCAACTGGCGCCCACGGCGACGTTGCCCGACGTGGCGCAACTGGACCAGGCCGCCGGGGTAAACCAGCCGCTACCGGCACCCGCACCTGTTCCTCTCGCATCTGCCGCCGTTTCTCCCGCATCTGCCCCCGCGCCAACACAACCGCCGACGCCAGTGGTGGCGGCGCCGCAATCCGGCCCGGCGGAGGTGCAATTTGCCGCCACGGCTGATGAGCCGGGCGCGCAAAGCGTATGGGATGGGCTGAAGCACAAATTGCCAGACCTGTTCGCGGGTAAATCGCCGGTCATTCTCCCCGCGGTGGTCAACGGCCAGAGCGTCTGGCGGCTGCGGCTGAGTGGATTTGCCGATCACGCCGGTGCGCAGGCTTTTTGCGCTGCAGTAACGGCCAAAGGGGCGGCCTGCACGGTCGTGCCGTTTTGAAGCCGGTAATCCTCGGCGTTTCGGGCTTGCGGCTCCTGGCGGAGGAACGGGCGCTGTTGCGGGCGCATCGGCCGAGGGGCGTGATTTTGTTCGGGCGTAACATTGAAAACCCATCACAACTTGCGGAACTTACGGCAGAATTGTGTGAAGCGTTGCCCCAGGGAGCGGTGCTGATGGTTGACCAGGAGGGCGGCCGTGTCGCCCGCTTGCGTCCGCCGCACTGGCCACCACTGGGCGCCGCCGGGGAGCTGAAAACACCCGAAGCGGCTTACGTGCACGGCCTCGCCTTGGGTGCGATGGTGAAATCCGCCGGGTTCGACGTGGTGGCCGCCCCCGTGCTGGACCTACGTTATCCCGGCGCCAGCGATGTGATCGGCGACCGCGCGCTCTCGCACGACCCGGTGGTGGTGGCAGCTTTGGGCGCGGAACTGGCCCGGGGCATACTCGCGGCGGGCGTGATCCCGGTGATGAAACACATCCCCGGCCATGGGCGGGCGTTGGTAGACAGCCATATTGCCCTGCCACGGGTGAGCGAGGCCGATTTGAGCGCGGATTTTTACCCGTTTGAACAGTGCAAAAACCTGCCGTGGGCGATGACGGCGCATGTCATCTATGAGCACTATGACCCTGACTACCCGGCCACGGTTTCGAAAAAGGTGATCCAAACCATCATACGCGGTAAAATTGGCTTTTCCGGCACGCTGGTGAGCGACGACCTGGCGATGCATGCGCTCAGCGGCACCCCGGCGGAGCGCGCCCAGGCAGCACTGGCGGCGGGGTGCGACATCGCGCTGTACTGCCCCGGCGACATGGCGGGGAACACCGCCGTACTGGAAGCTTGCAACGGATGAGTACTGATACGCTGCAAATCATCCTGGCGCTGGTCATCTCCGTGGTGCTGCACGAACTTGCGCACGGCGGCGTGGCGCGGCTGCTGGGGGACACCACCGCGCAGCTGGCCGGGAGACTGACGCTGAACCCGATCAAGCACATCGATCTGTTTGGTAGTATCCTGTTCCCGCTTCTCCTGGCGGTAGGGCAGCTCACCACCATTGGCCATGTGGACTTCATGTATGGCTGGGCCAAACCTGTGCCGGTTAACCCTATGGAATTGCGGCTGAATGGCCGCGCGCATCCACGCCAGTTGATGGCGGTGGTGGCGGTGGCGGGGCCGCTGATGAACTTTGCCCTGGCAATTCTCGGCGGCTTTTTGCTCTATACCGGGCAACATCTTGATTTTTTGGCTTATTTTATTGAAATCAACCTGCTTTTGGGGATTTTCAACCTGTTCCCGATGCCGCCCATGGATGGCGGGCGCATTGCCGTCGGCGTGTTGCCACTGCCCGCCGCGCGCTGGCTCGCCGGGTTCGAAAAGCGTGGCATCCTGCTGGTTCTTCTGGTTATCTTCATACTCCCTCTGGCGCTGGAGCAGGTCGGCATCAAGTTCGACCCCTTTCAGGAAGCGATGGGCCGAATTCTTCCCTGGTCGGAGAACATTATCCTGCAAATAACGGGGCATGGCAGTGGAACCTGAATCGCTCGTCCTGCAACTGGAGGGGTTTGAAGGCCCGCTCGACCTGCTGCTGGAGCTGGCGCGGGCGCAAAAAGTTGATCTGGCGAAAATTTCCATCCTGGCGCTGGTGGAACAATTCCTCGCGGTCATTGAGGGCGCGCGCAAAATCCGCCTGGAGCTGGCGGCGGACTGGCTGGTGATGGCCGCCTGGCTGACCTGGCTAAAATCCCGCCTGCTGGTCCCAGCACTTGGCGAGCCGGATGACGCGGAAACGGCGGCGGAAATTCTGGCCGCAAGGCTGGTGGATTTGCAGGCCGTGCGCGCTGCCGCCGCATGGATGGGCCAGCGCCCGCAACTGGGGTGGGATTTCTTCCATCGCGGCATCCCGGAGGAATTCACCGAGACGGACCGCAGCCGCCTGCGCCTGGAGATGAGCGGGCTGCTCAGCGCCTACCTCGCCGCGCGCCGCCGCGCCGGGGCTAAATTACAGTACAAGCCCAAGCCGATGGTGTATTTTTCGGTGCAGAACGCGCTGGAGCGCCTGGCGCGGCTGGTTGGCTCGCTGCCGGATTGGTCGAGCTTGGAGCAGTTTTTGCCGGAAGGGCTGGAGGATGGGATTCCCCGCCGCGCGGCGATCTCCGCGACCTTGATCGCGGGGCTGGAAATGGCGAAAGGTGGGAGCCTGCAATTGCGCCAGGAACAAATTTTTGGCCCAATTCTGTTGCGTAATACGGGCGAGAGCGAGGTTGGTGATGAGTGAAACGGTGCAGGATCAGGCAGTGCGGCTGGCCGAGGCGGTCATATTCGCCGCCACCCAGCCGGTCACCCCGCGCGTGCTCGCCAATTTGCTGCCGGAGGACACGGATGTGGACGCGGTGATGGCCGTGCTTACCGAACTTTACGCGCCGCGCGGGGTAAACCTGGTGCTGGTGGCCGGCGGCTGGCAGTTCCGCACCGCGCCGGACATTGCTCCCACGCTGCGCAAAGTGGTGGAACTGCCGCGCCGGTTGCCGCGCGTGGCCATGGAGACGCTGGCGATCGTCGCCTACCACCAGCCGGTGACACGCACTGAAATCGAGGAAATCCGCGGCGCGGCACTCTCCCAGACCACGCTGGACCTGCTCCTGGAAAACGGGCTCGTCACGCCCAAAGGCCGCCGCGAGACGCCGGGCCGCCCCACGCTCTGGGGCACCACGCCGGCGTTTCTGGCGCAGTTTGGCCTGAATGATCTGCGCGACCTGCCCCGGCGGGAAGAGTTGCTCATCGACCCCACCGGCCCGGCGGTGAAGGCCCAGGTGGAAGGCAACCTGGAAGCATGACGCTGAAGATCACCCGCGAGACTTTGCGGGACGGCACGTTACGGCGCTACCGGCAGGCGCAGGTTATTTGCGGCGCTGAGGATACCCCCCACCGCACCGAGGCGGAGATGGAGCAACTGCTGGAGGCAAGCCTGGCCCGGCACGACCCCGCGCGGGATTTATGGGTGTTTGGCTACGGCTCGTTGATCTGGAACCCGGCGTTTGAGCATGTGGAGCGCCGCCCGGCGCTGCTGCATGGCTGGCACCGGCGGTTTTGCCTCAAAATATTCATGGGGCGCGGCACCCTGCAAACCCCGGCGCTGATGCTGGCCTTGGACCATGGCGGCGCATGCAAGGGTGTTGCCTTCCGCATTACCGCCCCGCTGGTGCGCGAGGAGCTGGGGATTCTCTGGCAACGCGAAATGTACGGCGGCGCCTATAATGCGCACTGGGTGGAGTTGCGCGCGGGGCAGGAGCGCTTCCCCGCACTCACCTTTGTTATCAACCCGGCCCACCCCCGTTATATAAAAGAGCTGAGCGTGGCGGAAACAGCCGCGATCATCGCCACCGCCCGTGGGGATTTGGGTAGCTGCCGGGAGTACCTGGAAAACACCATGGCGCATCTGCGCGAACTGGGGTTCGAGGATGCCGGGCTGGCCCGCATCGCCGCCGCTTTGCCCAACCCTTAAGCCTCTGCTAGCAAGCGCGTAATGTTCGGATTTTCATGGGGTGAGATTGGTCTGATAATGGCGGTGGCATTAATTGCCATCGGGCCAAAGGATTTGCCTGTGGCAATCCGTACCGTGACCTCGCTGATCAAAAAAGCACGCGGCATGGCGTCTGAGTTCCAGGGCCATGTTGATGAGATGATGCGCGAGGCCAACCTTTCCGACGTGAAGGGCGAGCTGAACAAGCTGCGCAAATTCGACTTCAAAACCGCGGCGGAACAGACGGTGGACCCCGACGGCAAGCTGCGCGACTCGCTGAACAAGGCCACCGGCGATGATACCAAGACGGAATGGGTGACGCCGCCGCCGGTGATCCCGGAGACGCCGGATTCGCCGGCCTTCATCCCGCCCGACGCGGCGCGCAAAAAGCCGGTCCCGGCCTTTATTCCGCCGGGCACGAAACGCTGGGGGTTTTAGGTGACGGAGCAAGCAGCACCAGAAGTGGCCGCGGACGACGAGATCAACGACAAGGAAATGCCGTTGATGGAGCATCTGGCGGAATTGCGCCGCCGGCTGATGTGGGCGGCGGGCACGTTCATCATCGCCTTTGTCATCTGCTACCATTTCGCCCCGCGTATTTATGAGTTCCTCGCCGCCCCGCTGGCGCACGCGCTGGAAGCCCGCGGCGAGAAGCCGCAGATGATCTACACCGCGCTGTTCGAGGCGTTTTTTACCTATGTGAAGGTCTCGGTATTTGCCGCCGCCTTCGTCTCCTTCCCCGTCATCGCCGGGCAGCTCTGGCTGTTCGTGGCGCCGGGGCTCTACAAGCGCGAAAAGCGCGCCATGCTGCCGTTCCTCATCGTCACCCCCATCTTGTTCTTCATGGGCGGTGCGCTGGCGTATTACGTGTTCTTCCCCGTCGCCTGGCGCTTCTTCCTCAGCTTCCAGACCTCGGGGGCCGGCAGCGATGTGCAGATCCAGATGATGGCCAAGGTAAGCGATTACCTCAACGTGGTGATGAAGCTGATTTTTGCCTTTGGCCTGTCGTTCGAACTGCCGGTGCTGCTCACGCTGCTCGGGCGGGTGGGGATTGTTAACTCCGCCAGTTTAAAAAAATACCGGCGCTATGCCTATGTCGGCTGCTTCATCATGGCGGCGATTATGGCCCCACCAGATGTGCCCTCGCAGTGCCTCATGGCCGGGTTGCTTATATTCTTGTTCGAGATTTCGCTGTTCGCCGTGAAAATGGTTGAGCCGAAAGTCCCGCTGGAGGCTGAGGATGCATGATATAAAGGCGATCCGCGAGGACGCGGCGGGGTTTGACGCGGCGATGGCGCGGCGGGGGATTCTGCCGCTCTCGCGCGAGCTGACGGAACTGGACGACGAGCGCCGCGCCGCCGTGGCGCAGTTGCAGGTGCTGCAATCCAGCCGCAACGCGCTGGCCAAACGTATCGGCGAGGCCAAGCGCGCCAAGGAAGTTACCACCCCGCTGGAAGCCGAGGGTGCGGCGCTGCGTGGCCAGATGGAAGCGCTGGAAGCCGAGGTGCCGCGCCTGGAATTGTTACTCCGTGAGACGCTGGCCGCGATCCCGAATGCATTGGACGCCGCCGTGCCGGAAGGCCGCGACGAGACCGCCAACCATGAGGAAAAAATCTGGGGCAAGAAGCCCGCGTTCCCCTTTGCCGCGAGAGAGCACTTCGAACTCGGCGAAAAACTGGGACTGATGGATTTTGCCGGTGCGGCCAAACTGGCCGGTTCGCGCTTCACCGTGTTGCGCGCCGCGCTGGCGCGGCTGGAACGGGCACTCGGGCAGTTCATGCTCGACACCCACACCGCCGCGCATGGCTATACCGAAACCGTGGTGCCCCTGCTGGTCAACGACACCGCGATGTTCGGCACCGGGCAGTTGCCTAAATTCGCCGATGACCTGTTCAAAACCACCGACGGCCGATGGCTGATCCCCACCGCCGAGGTCTCGCTGACCAATCTGGTGGCGGCCGAAATCCTCCCCGGCGCCAATCTGCCCATCCGCGTGACGGCACTCACCCCCTGTTTCCGTTCCGAGGCCGGTTCCGCCGGGCGGGACGTGCGCGGCATGCTGCGCCAGCACCAGTTCTCCAAGGTGGAACTCGTCAGCATCACCCGCCCCGAAGACTCCGAGGCCGAGCATGAGCGCATGACCAGTTGCGCGGAAACCATTCTGGAAGCCCTGGAACTGCCTTACCGCCGCATGTTGCTTTGTGCTGGCGACACCGGCTTTTCGGCGGTGAAAACCTACGATCTGGAAGTCTGGTTGCCGGGGCAGGGGATGTACCGCGAAATTTCCTCCTGCTCGAATACCCGCGCTTTCCAGGCCCGCCGGATGAACGCGCGCTACCGCAATGCGGACGGCAAGCCGGATTTCGTGCACACGCTCAACGGCTCGGGCGTGGCGGTTGGCCGCGCGCTCATCGCCGTGCTGGAGAATTACCAGAACGAGGACGGCTCGGTCACCGTGCCCGCCGTGCTGCGGCCGTATATGGGCGGGCTGGAGACACTCACCACCTAGGCGGCGTTACTCTTTGTCATTTTCCCGCAACCTCCCAGGCGGGACATATGCTATGTAACTCGTTATAGACTCTACGAGTTTGGTGGGGAGAGTAGCTTTACGTGGTTGACCCTGTGGCACGGCCCAAGCGCGGCAGGAAGCGCTGGATATTCGCGGGGCTGGCGCTCCTTCTCATCGCCTTCATCTGGTATAGGCATTCCGGTACTTCGACCAAGGCCCATGCTCCGGCACCGCAGGCTGTCGGCGTGGCCAAGGCGGTGGCAGGGCCAATGCCGGTGGTACTCGATGAACTCGGCACGGTCACACCCAACGCGACTGTTACCGTGCTGCCGCAACTCAGCGGCTATCTCACGCAGGTGGCTTTCACCGAGGGTGAGATCGTTACCCAGGACCAGTTCCTCGCCGAGATCGACCCCAGGCCGTACCAGATCCAGCTTGAGCAGTATCAGGCGGCGCTGGCCAAGGACGAAGCCACGCTGGCCCAGGCGAAATCCGATCTTGCGCGTTACCATATCCTGGCGGCGCAGGACTCCATTTCCGCGCAGCAAGTGGCCGACCAGGAGTTTTTAGTGGAGCAGGACACCGCCGCCACCAAATCCGATCAGGCGAATATCGACTCGGCCAAACTGAACCTTGCCTATTGCCACATCACCTCCCCGGTGGCGGGCAAAGTGGGTCTGCGCCTCGTTGACCCCGGCAATTACGTCACCTCCGGTAGCAGCACGGGTATTGCGGTGGTCACCACCATGTCGCCGACCACGGTGATCTTCTCGGTGGCACAGAATGATTTGGCGCCAGTGCTGGTGCGGCTGGGGCAGGGGGCAACGCTCACCGCCACCGCCTACGCCAGTGACGACACCACCAAGCTGGAAGACGGCAGTTTGAGCGCCGTGGACAACCAGGTGGACACCGCCACCGGCATGGTGAAACTGCGCGCCACCTTCGCCAATGCGGACGAGGCGCTGTTCCCCAATGAGTTCGTGAACGTGCATTTGCTGGTGAACACCTTGCAGAATGCCACGCTGGTGCCCAGCCAGGCCGTGCAGTCCGGCGCACCTGGCAGTTACGTGTACGTGGTGAAACCAGACAGCACGGTGAGCGTGCAGACCGTGACCACCGGCCCCACGGATGGCACCAACACCGTTATCACCAAGGGTATAAGCCCCGGCGACGTGGTGGTTACGGACGGCGTGGACCGCCTGAGTGATGGCGCCAAGGTGAGCGTGGCCATAACCCCGACTGCGGCGCCCAGCGGCGAGGCGGGGACACACCACCACCATAACGCGCAATCTTCCGGCCAAGCCGCCGCGGCACCGTGAACCCGTCTAAACTTTTCATCCTGCGGCCGGTGGCGACCTCGCTGCTGATGATCGCCTTTGTTCTGGTCGGGCTGGTGGCGTTCAAATACCTGCCCGTCTCGGCGCTGCCGGATGTCACCTACCCCACCATCCAGGTGCAGACCTTCTACCCCGGCGCCTCGCCGCAGGTGATGACGTCTTCCATCACCGCACCGCTGGAGCGCCAGTTGGGTGAGATGGAGGGGTTGAACCAGATGTCTTCCGCGAGCTCGGCCGGGGCTTCGGTAATTACGTTGCAGTTCGACCTGTCGCTCAGCCTGGATATCGCCGAGCAGGAAGTGCAGGCGGCGATTAACGCGACCGGCAACCTGCTGCCCGCGGACCTCCCGGCACCCCCGGTATATGCAAAAGTGAACCCGGCGGATGCGCCGATCATGACGCTGGCGATCACCTCGAAAACCATGAACCTGACGGATGTGGAGTCGCTGGCCAACTCCCGGCTGGCGGCAAAAATCTCCGAAGTGCCGGGTGTGGGCCTGGTTACCGTCAGCGGCGGCAACACGCCCTCCGTGCGCGTTGAGGTCAATCCGCAGGCGCTGGCCTCCTTTGGCATCAGCATCGACAATATCCGCACGCTTATCGGCAACCTCAACGTCAACACGCCCAAAGGCAGCTTCTCCGGCCCCGCGCAGAGCTACACGATTAACGATAACGACCAGATCACCGAGGCAGCGGACTACGCGAAGCTGGTGGTGGCTTATAAAAACGGCGAGCCGGTGTATTTGAGCGACGTCGCCAAAATCATCGCCGGCCCAGAGAATTCCGAACTTGGCGCCTGGGCCAACCGCACGCCGGCGATTATCCTGAACGTGCAGCGCCAACCTAACGCGAATGTCATCGCCACGGTGGACGCGATTAACGCCGCAATACCCAGCCTCACGGCCGGGCTGCCGGCGGCGATGGTGGTCGGCGTGATGAGCGACGGCACCACCTCCATCCGCGCCTCGGTCAGCGACGCAGAATTCGAGCTGGCCTTGAGCATCGGTCTCGTCATCGCGGTGATTTTTGTTTTCCTGCGCAATGTGCGGGCCACCATCATTCCCAGCATTTCCGTGCCGGTGTCGCTCATCGGCACGCTGGCCTTCATGTATCTGTTCAATTTCTCCCTCGACAATCTCTCGCTGATGGCGCTGATCGTCGCGACCGGCTTCGTGGTGGATGATTCCATCGTGATGATCGAGAATATTTCGCGCTATATTGAAATGGGTGAGCCCCCGATGCAGGCCGCGCTGAAGGGCGCCGGGCAGATTGGTTTCACCATCATTTCGCTCACCGTCTCGCTTATTGCCGTGCTCATCCCGCTGCTGTTCATGGGCGATGTCGTCGGGCGGCTATTCTCGGAATTTGCCATTACCCTGGCCGTGACCATCATCATCTCGGCGGTGGTGTCGTTAACGTTGGTGCCGATGCTGTGTTCGCGCCTGTTGCGCGCCAAGGCGGAGGAACACCCTTCAAAATTCGAGCAATGGAACGAGCGGCATTTCAACCGCCTCGCCGCCGCCTACGGGCGCGGACTGACCTGGGTTCTGGGCCACGCGAACCTCACACTGGCCGTGGCCGTCAGCACGCTGGTGTTTACTGTTTTGCTTTATATCCTCATCCCGAAAGGGTTTTTTCCGGTGCAGGATACCGGCATCATCGAGGGCATTTCCCAAAGCTCGCAAAGCACCTCCTACGTCGCCATGGCCGCGCACCAGCAGGCGCTGGCTGATGCGCTGTTGAAAGATAAAGACGTCGTCAGCCTGTCTTCCTATATCGGCGTTGACGGCACCAACACCACGCTGAACCAGGGGCGGTTTCTCATCAACCTGAAACCCAAGAGCGAACGGAGCGACTCGGCAGCGGCCATTATTCCCCGGCTGAACCAGGAAGCCACCAGCGTGCCGGGCGTGCAGTTGTACCTGCAACCGGTGCAAAGCCTCACGCTCAATACCACCGTCAGCCCGACGCAGTATCAGTTCGTGCTGGAAAGCGCCTCGCAGACCGACTTCACCAAATACGTCCCCGCACTGATGACAAAGTTGCAGGCACTGCCGCAGCTCACTGATGTAGCGAGCGAACTGCAAGCCGCGGGCAACTCGGTCTACATCAATATCGACCGCACCAATGCCTCGCGCTTCGGCATTACGCCCGCCACGGTGGACAGCGCCTTGTACGACGCTTTCGGCCAGCGGATCATTTCCACCATCTTCACGCAGACGGACCAGTACCGCGTGATCATGTCGGTGGACCCTGCGAAGATGACAGGTCTCGCTTCCCTGGGCGGCATCTATCTGCCCTCTTCCTCGGCCACCGGCGGGCAGGTGCCGCTCTCCGCCATTGCAACCTTTACCCGTCAACCCGAGCCGCTGGTGCTGGAACATCTGGGGCAATTCCCCGCCACGACCATCTCTTTCAACCTCGCCCCCGGCGCCTCGCTTGGCGGCGCGGTAACAGCCATCACGGCGGCGGAAAATTCGCTCAAGCTCCCACCTTCCGTGACGACAACTTTTCAGGGCGCGGCGGAGGCTTTCCAGAACTCGCTGAACAACGAGGTGTTCCTGCTACTGGCCGCCCTCATTGCCGTGTATATCGTGCTTGGCGTGCTCTATGAGAGCTTCATTCACCCGGTCACTATTATCTCCACGCTGCCTTCGGCCGGCGTGGGTGCGCTTATCTTTCTGTGGATATCCGGCGACGGGCTGGATGTTATCGGCATCATCGGCATCGTGCTGCTGATCGGCATCGTCAAGAAGAACGCGATCATGATGATCGACTTCGCCCTGCATGCCGAACGCAACGAGGGCAAATCCCCGCATGATGCGATCTACGAGGCCTGCCTGCTGCGCTTCCGCCCGATCCTCATGACCACGCTGGCGGCGATGTTCTCCGGCGTTCCCTTGATGCTCGCCGGCGGCATGGGCTCCGAATTGCGCCAGCCGCTCGGTCTCGCAATCATCGGCGGCCTGGCGGTGAGCCAGGTACTCACGCTGTTCACCACCCCGGTTATCTATCTGGCGTTTGACAGTCTGGCCCGCCGATTCCGGCCAGCCGCGCAAACCGCATGAGTATTTCGTCCATCTTCATTAAACGCCCGGTGGCCACCACGCTGCTGACCATCGGCATCGCGCTCTCCGGCGGGCTGGCCTTCTTCAAACTTCCCGTCGCCCCGCTGCCGCAAATCTCCTTCCCGACCATCCAGGTGCAGGCCAACATGGCCGGCGCCAGCCCGGACACCATGGCGGCCACGGTCGCCGAACCGCTGGAACGGCATCTGGGCACCATCGCCGACGTTACCGAGATGACCTCGCAATCAGGTGTAGGCACCACGCGCATCACCCTGCAATTCGGCCTGGACCGTAATATCGACGGCGCGGCGCGCGATGTGGAAGCGGCCATCCAGGCGGCGCGCGCCGACCTGCCGAGCACCCTGCGATCCAACCCGCAATACCAAAAATTCAACCCTGCCGACGCGCCAATCATGGTGCTGGCGCTCACCTCCGACACCATGACCCCCGGCCAGCTCTACGATTCGGCTGACACCGTGCTGGAACAGCAGTTTTCGCAAATTGACGGCGTGGGCGATGTCGAGCTTGGCGGCGCGGCGCTCCCCGCCGTGCGGGTGGAACTGGAGCCGGGACCACTGAACAAATACGGCATCGGCCTGGAGGACGTGCGCGCGGCGCTGGCCGCGGCGAACGCGAATTCACCCAAAGGCTATTTCGACGCCAGCGGCGAGCGCTACCAGATATACACCAACGACCAGGCCACCGTGGCCGCGCAGTACCGCGACCTGGTGATCGCCTACCGTAACGGCCAGGCGGTGAAGCTCTCGGACGTCGCGCAGGTCAGCAACTCGGTCGAAAACCTCAACAACGCCGGGCTGTACAACGGCAAGCCCGCCGTGCTGGTCATCATCCACCCCAGCCCCACCGCCAATGTCATCCAGACCGTGGATCAGATCACCGCGATGCTCCCCGGTCTGCGCGCCGCGCTGCCGCCGGCGATCAAATTTGGCATCGCCATGGACCGTTCACAATCCATCCGGGCCGCGCTGACTGATACCGAGCGCACCCTGTTCATCGCCGTGTTGCTGGTGGTGGCTGTGGTTTTTGTGTTCCTCCGCTCGCCGCGCGCCACGCTCATCCCCGGCCTCGCCGTGCCCGTTTCCATAATCGGTACTTTTGGGCCGATGTACCTGCTCGGCTTCTCCGTCGACAATCTCTCGCTCATGGCGCTCACCATCGCCACCGGCTTTGTGGTGGACGACGCCGTGGTGGTGGTGGAAAACACCATGCGCCACCTGGAAGAAGGCATGGACCCCATGGCGGCGGCCCTGCGCGGCGGCTCGGAGGTCAGCTTCACCGTGCTCTCCATGAGCTTGTCCTTGATCGCGGTGTTCACGCCCATTTTGCTGATGCCGGGGATTCTTGGCCGCCTGTTCCAGGAATTCGCGGAAACCTTGTCGATCACCATTCTCATTTCGCTGCTCGTCTCGCTCACCGCCACGCCGATGCTCTGCGCCATGTTCCTCCGCCTTGAGCCGCCCAAAGCCAAGCCGAATCGTTTTTTGGGCTGGTTGGAACAAGGTTTCAACGCCACGCTGGACGGCTACGCCCGCTCGCTGCGCTGGGCACTGCGCCACGCCAAGCTGGTCGGCTTCGGCCTGGTGCTTACCATCATCCTCAACGTGTTTCTCTTTATCGTGGTACCCAAGGGGTTTTTCCCGGAACAGGACACCGGGTTAATCATCGGCACCATCCAGGCTGACCAGAGCATCTCCTTCGATCTGATGAAGCAGAAGCTTGCGCAGTTGCAAACCGCCGTGCAGGACGACCCCGGCGTCGCCTCGGTCGCGGGCTTCACCGGCGGGCGCTCCACCAACAGCGGCTTTCTCTTCATCACGCTAAAACCCCTGGCCCAGCGCGGCGTTTCCGCCACCGCCATCGTCGCGCGCCTGCGCAAGCCGCTCGCGCAAATCGCCGGCGCGCAAACCTTCCTGGTTCCGGCACAGGATTTGCGCGTCGGCGGACGCCAGAGCAACGCCGAATACCAATACACGCTGCAAAGCGATGACCCAGAGGCGCTGAACATCTGGATTCCCAAAATTGTCGCCGCGTTGAAACTGCAGCACACCCTGGCTGATGTCAGCTCCGACCTGCAACAAGGCGGGCTGGAAACCAACATCACCATCAACCGCACCCAGGCGGCGCGCCTCAACATCACCCCCAGCGAAATCGACAGCACGCTCTACGACGCCTTTGGCCAGCGCACCGTCTCCACCATTTATAACGAGTTGAACCAGTATGAGGTGGTGATGGAGCTGGCGCAACAATACCAGCGCACGCCGGTGGACCTGAGCCGCATCTACGTCAGCACCTCCGGCGGCAAGGCCAGCGGCACCTCGCAAACCAACGCCCCCGCCGGCACGGTGCTCGCCAGCACCAAAACCACCAATACGGCCAGCACCGTCGCCACCGTGGCGCTAGATTCCGCCACCAATGCAGCCATCAACTCCATCGCCGCCAGCGGTAAATCCGGGGCTTCCTCCGGCTCCGCGGTCAGCACCCAGGCGGAAACGATGGTGCCGCTGTCCGCCTTCGCCAGTTACGCCACGGGCACCACGCCCATCTCAGTGAACCACGACAGCGGCCGGGTCGCCGCCACAATCTCCTTCAACCTGCCCGCCGGCGTGGCGCTCGGCACGGCCGCCGCCACCATCCAAACCACCATGAGCAACCTGGACGTGCCGCTGACCATCACCGGCAACTTCGCCGGCACTGCCGCCGCCTTCCAGTCCTCGCTCGGGACCGAACCAATGCTCATCCTCGCCGCTCTGGCCGCTGTGTATATCGTGCTTGGAATCCTCTACGAAAGCACAGTGCATCCGCTCACCATCATCTCCACCATTCCCTCGGCCGGCGTGGGCGCCACGCTCTTGCTCCTCATCCTCAACATCCCGCTCACCATCATCGCCCTCATCGGCGTCATCCTGCTCATCGGCATCGTGAAGAAAAACGCCATTCTGATGATCGATTTTGCTCTGCAACTGGAACGCGGCCAGGGCCTGTCCCCCGAGGATGCCATCTACCAAGCCGCGACCTTGCGTTTTCGCCCGATCATGATGACAACCTTCGCCGCCGCCCTGGGCGCCCTGCCGCTCGCCATCGGCATCGGCCAGGGCGCTTCGCTGCGCCAGCCGCTTGGCATTACCATCATCGGTGGCCTCATCGTCAGCCAGGCACTCACGCTTTACACCACCCCCGTCGTCTACCTCTGGCTCGACCGGCTCGCCACCCGCCTGCGCGGACGCCCAGACACCGCGACCCCTCGCGCCGGCAGTATTGTGGAGGCACAATGAAACCCATGAGCTTACTTTTCACCAAACCCGCGAAATGGACCGCCGGTTCCCTCTGCCTGTTCAGCTTGGCCGGATGCATGGTGGGGCCAGACTACCACCAGCCCCAGCTGGCCGTGCCGGCTGACTACAAGTCCGCGCCAGGCTGGGTGAAGGCGGCACCGGCGGATGGTGCGGTGAAGGGCGCATGGTGGCAGGCGTTCGGCGATGCCGAGCTGGACCGGCTGGAGCCCCTGGTTGCGGTGAACAATGCGAGTTTACAGGCGGATTATGCCTCCTATGAGCAGTCGCTGGAGATTGTGCAGGAGGTCCGTGGCGGGCTGTTCCCCAGCGTGGGCCTCACCGGCAGCGCGACGCGGGCCCATCAGGGCACCGGCGGGGCAGGTTCCGGCCAGAGCACATCTGGCACGTTTGAGGGCAATGCGGCGTGGACGCCTGACATCTGGGGCAAGATACGCCGCCAGGTGCAGGGGGATGTGGCGGCCGCGCAGGTGAGTGCGGCCGACCTCGCCAACGCCACGTTAAGCGCGCAGGCGGCGCTGGCGGCGGATTACGTTAACCTGCGGACCTCCGACGCGGCGATTGCGCTGTACCGGGCAACCGTGGCGGCGGATACCCGGAGTTTGCGGATCACGGAGAATCAGGCGGCGGCCGGGGTTGCCGCGCCAGCCGATGTGATTACCGCCCGCACTCAGCTGGAGGGCGCGCAGGCGCAGCTCATCAACGCCGGAGCGGCGCGGGCGCAGTATGAACACGCCATCGCGGTCCTGGCCGGGCAGGCGCCGGAGGATATGAGCCTGCCGCCGGGAACGCTGATTGCCGTGGTGCCGGTGGCGCCGCCCGGTGTGCCCAGCACATTGCTGCAACGCAGGCCGGACATAGCGGCGGCTGAGCGCGCGATGGCTGAAGCAAACGCGCAGATTGGCATCGCCGAGGGCACCTACTACCCCGACATCAGCCTTTCGGCCCTGGGCGGCTTCGCGGCGAGCCCCATTGGCGGGCTGTTTTCGGCGAGCAACACCCTGTGGTCGCTGGGGGCGAACCTGTCGGCCAGCTTGTTCGCAGGCGGCACGCGCAGCGCCACCGTGCAAGCAGCCCGGTACGGCTACGATGCCAGCGTGCAGACCTACCGGCAAACAGTACTAAGTGCCTTTCAGAACGTGGAAAATGACCTCTCCAACCTGCAAATCCTGGGCGAACAGGCGCAGGTGGAAGCCCAGGCCGTGGCCGATGCGAGCCGCGCGGTGCAGATCACCTTGAATGAGTACGAGGCCGGCACCGTGCCCTACACCACGGTGGTCAGCGCGCAGGTGACCCTGCTCGGCGACCAGCAAGCCCAGCTTGCGGTGCAGCAAAACCGCCTGCTGGCGAGCGTGGCGCTGTTCCAGGACCTGGGTGGCGGATTTCAGGCGTCTGACCTGCCCTCCACGGAGGCAATCCAGGCCAAACTGCCGTTTGCGCCCTAAATGATTGTTTGTGGTCCGCGCGAAACTGGCGTATAGGGTGGCTACGGCGCTTTTCGTTTCTTGTTGTTGCGTGTTTTCTCTGCTTTTGCGGTTCGACGCTTCCCCAACAATCTGAAGAGTATTTTGGCCTGCATGTTGCGGGTTGCTGTTTGTTAGGAGATGCGACATGGCATCAGGTACAGTGAAGTGGTTTAACGCTCAGAAGGGTTATGGTTTCATCCAGCCCGACGATGGTTCGAAAGATGTGTTCGTGCATATTTCGGCTGTTGAGCGTTCGAGCCTTGGCACCCTCAACGAGGGTCAGAAGATTCGTTACGAGATTCAGGCTGGCCAGCAGGGCAAGCTCTCGGCGGAAAATCTGCAGTCCGCTTAATTGCCGGATTGTTGAAGGAAAGGGGCGGCGCGCAAGTGCCGCCCCTTTTTTTTGTCCGGGGCAGGGCTTTTTGACCAACAGGCTTTTCAACCAGAAGTATCCATATTATGCTTCTTGCTGTTACCTTTGGTTTTTTTGAAGGATTCCAGGCGAGTCACGGGCATAGTGCGTTTGGCTGGTTGATGCATGTCATTGCTGATCAAACCCGCGGCCATTAATGCTCGGTAGCGGAATTCTGGTGCAGGGGAATTGGATATGAGCCAAGTACAAGACCATAACGATGCCACCCGGGCACTGGAACTGGTGGCCTTTCTCATCGACCCGGACAGCCGCGACCTTGTACAATCCCTGGTCTTCGATCTTGAACTGAAGAATGCCGTTGTCCGCCAGGGTAGCGTTGATGACGCGCTCGATTTCATCAAGACCCTACCATCCTGGCCGCATCAGCTGTTGCTGGACATCGCCGATTCCCCCCTGCCGCTGAGCGACATGAAACGTGTCGCCGACATTGCCGAGCCCAGCACCCGCATCATCGTGGTGGGCGACCGTAACGACGTTGGTTTGTTCCGTGACCTCATCCAGCTTGGCGTGGCCGACTATCTGGTAAAACCTTTCACCCAGGCCATGCTGCGCCGCAGTTTGAATTTCGGCGCCCTTGCTTCAGAAACCCCCCGTCCGCCGCGCGCGGGTAAAATCATTGCCGTGGTCGGCTCGCGGGGCGGTGTGGGCACCACCACTGTTGCCTGCGGGCTCGCGTGGCAACTGGCGCACGGGCACTCCCGCCGCACCGTGGTGCTTGATCTGGATGTCTACAACGGTGCCGTGAACCTCGTATTCAACCTGCCGCCCAGCCAGGGTCTCGTGACCGCGCTGCAGAACATCGCCGGGCTGGACCATGCGGCGCTGGAGAAAGTGCTTACCCTCAAAGGTCCGCGCCTGTTCACGCTGACCGCGGATATCGACCCCAAAGCCGCGGACCCGTTGACCCCTGATACCTTAAACGAACTCCTGGCCGCGCTGGTCGACCATTTCCACTACGTCGTGCTGGACGTGCCGACCCGTAGCGGCGATATCCTCAACACCCTGATGGACCGGAGCGATTACGTCGTCCTTGTCGCCGACCCGACCATCCTCGCCGTGCGCAATGTCGCCCGGATTTCGCGCACCCGCGACACCGCCAACACAACCCAGCGCACCGTCCTGGTGATCAATAATCTGGCGCCAAAGACGCCGGAAACCTTGACCACGGGCGCCATGGAAGCCGCTCTCGGCCGCGGCATCGATCATACCTTGCCCTACACCATCGGACTCACCAAGAGCCAGAACCTGGGCCGGCCACAGGAATTCCTGCCCGCTGCCTACGGCAAGGCCGTGCTTGAGATCGCCACCGATATCACCGGCGGCGGCGCGAAACAGGAAGAGCAGCCGGGTTCGGTCTGGAAGCGTATGTTCAGCAATTGAGACCCGCCGCGCCGTAATATCTCAATCCACCTAACCAGCGGGCTTGCCGCACAGACGCTGCAAGCCCGCTGGCGCTTTTTGCGCGCCGGTATTTACCCGGTTCAACGCCCCCAATAGCCGCGCATTTTCCCGGCCAGGGCAGCCGATGAAATCCAACTTGGATACGAAAAGTTAAACCTCCCCGGTCATACTGGCTCCACGACCTGCGCCCGCCCGTTGCGGCGGCATGCACTTAATTGCGGAAAAACCAGCAAGGAGCTGCGGAGTGAAGAACCTTCCAATTATCGCCAAATTCCTGAGTATCCTGGGAGTTCTGGGCATTTTTGGCGTCGGCGGCGCGTTCTACGCGACAGGCCAGATACGCACCATCGCGGATGGCTACCAGCAGGTGATGAAAAATTCCGTTGCCGCCGCTGAGCTGATTACCCAGGCAAACCAGGAAATGAACGCGGTTCAGGCGGATATAGGCATGCTGCTGGTGGCCAATACCGGGGAACGTACCAAAGCCGCCGCCAGCGCGTTGACTGCGGATCAATCATTATTCGACAAGAACATGGGCGATGCCGCGCGGCTCATGCCGGCAGAGGATGCCACCATCCAAAACCTGCAGACACAGGGCGACCAACTCATCAATTCTGATTGCGGCAAGACCATAACCGATGCCACCGCCTCCTCGACCACTGATGAAAGTATGGCCGCGCAGCAGGAGTTTTTGGATTCCTGCGTAGAGTCCTTTCCCCCCATGGTCGCGGGCATGACGGCAGAGCGCGTTAAGGTTCAGACCCAGGCCGATGCAGCGTCAACCGCGCTGGACCAGAACGCCAGCACCACGATCATGTTGACCTTCCTGATTATCATAGGCGGGCTAATGTTTGTTGTCGCCGCATCATTTTTCGCAATCAGTGCGTGGATCATCAATCCGTTGACGAATTTGCAAAGCGTCATGGAACGTCTGGCGAGTGGTAATTTGCAGGTGAACGTCCTGGGACGCGAGCGCAAGGATGAGGTCGGGCGCATGGCCCGCACCGTGCAGATATTCAAGGATGCATCGCTGCAAAAACTGAATCTTGAAGAAAAAGCCAAAGACATGGCGCAACGGGCGGAACGGGAGCGGGTCGAGGCTGAGCGGGCGCGTGCTATCTTGCAGGAACAGCAAAAATTCGTTGTCGACTCCTTGGCGGCCGGATTGGAGCAGCTTGCCAGCGGCGATCTACAATTCCGGCTGGCCACAAAATTTTCCAGTGAGTATGAAAAACTACGCGGCGATTTCAATCACG